>Ga0208948_1000002_pt1 | contig 169597 bp, 134 predicted proteins | sample AOAMet11_17_M020_2_FD_188228 | JGI IMG/M metagenome (GOLD analysis project Ga0208948, IMG submission 188228) | Ammonia-oxidizing marine microbial communities from Monterey Bay, California, USA - CAN11_17_M020 (SPAdes) | ecosystem: Environmental > Aquatic > Marine > Intertidal zone | place...
TTATATCAAGTTGAACTCTTTGATGTTTTAGGAGCTAGAGTCTTTTTAAAGGAACGCTTGGAATTTGGGAGTCAAATTGATATCCGTCATTTAAGCTCGAGTGTTTATTATTTAATTGCGAGATCAGCAGATTCGTCCCTTCATAAAAAGATCGTTAAAAATTAAAAACATCAATACCTGAAATTATTAAGTCAATGAACTTACAGGTCCTTTGGTTGAGTTAGTTACTTGTGTTTTTCTTTTCAACCACAATTTAAATGTAGTTGATAAAAAGAATAGTATCGGTACCACAATTAGGGTCAAAAACGTCGCTACAAGTAATCCGTAAATAACAGCCCAGGCAAGAGGCCCCCAAAAAACAACATTATCACCACCTATATAAATATTCGGATTAAAGTCACTCATCAAACTAAAAAAGTCAATATTGATTCCAACGGCTAACGGAATTAGTCCGAGTATTGTGGTAATTGCTGTTAGGAGTACAGGTCTTAATCGTGCTTTTCCCCCTTTTACAATTGTATTAAATCGTTGCTCTTTGCTCAAATATTCATGATTTTTTAAGTTGAGTTCTATTTTTTTTCTATCCATAAGTAGTTGGGTGTAATCTAGTAACACAACCCCGTTGTTGACAACAATACCCGCAAGAGCAATAATTCCCATCATGGTCATCATAATGACAAATGGTGCTCCAGTTATGACTAAACCACCAAAAACACCAATAAAACTAAGGAATATAGCTAGCATAATAATTCCAGGTTTGGAAACAGAATTAAACTGAAAAATTAATATGAAGAAAATTAAACTTAAGCCTGTAAAAAAAGCACCTATTAAAAATGTCATTTGTTTATTTTCTTCCTCGATTTGACCTGTGTAGTCAATTTTTATGTTGTTAGATAGTTTTTTAAATGATCTCATTTCATTCTGAATTTGCGAAACAACTGCTCCTGCATCACTAAAGCCAGGAGCTAGTGCGGAATATAACGTTACTACGCGTTTAACTCCTTTGTGTTTTATCGCACTAAATCCAGAGTTGTTGGTTGGTTTTGCAATGGCAGACACAGGAATTTCTTTTATTTGACCAGACGCCATATCCCTAAAAGTAATCGTTTGATTAAACAGCGCACTGCGATTATATCTATTCTCCTTATTAAATCTAACATAAATATCATAGTCTTCTCCATTTTCCTTGAAGATCCCTGCCTTGGCTCCAAATATTGAATTCCTTAATTGTTGACCAACCTGAGATGAATTAACCCCTAACTCCCCTGCTTTTTTTCTGTCAACAATTACTTGAATAGAAGGTTTGTCTTTGTTTACATCAATTTTTAACTCGTCTACACCTCCAATATTTTTTGTATTGATGAAATTACGCATGTTTTCGGCAGTAGCAATTAATTCATTGTAGTCATCGCCTTTTATTTCTATATTAATTGGGTGGCCTATTGGTGGGCCATTAGCATCTTTTTCAACAGATATGAGTACACCTGGGAAAATACCTACAAGAGCTTCTTGAACTTTTTGACGCATGAGTTCACTGTCTTCGCCACGCCGATATTTAAATTCACGCATTGAGGCAGTTATTTTACCTTTGTGTGGCATTTCAGCAGTAGAACCTGCATCAGCTTCAGGATTTCCAGCACCTTCGCCAATTTGTGAAACGGAGCTTTCAATCATAAAGTTGTATCTGCCGTCAGTATATTGTTTTTGGTTAAGGACTTCAAAAACTCGCTTTTCTATCTGTTTTGTAATGCGATTGGTTTTTTCAATATCTGTTCCCTCAGGATATTCGATGTAAACAATTATTTGATTAGGCTTGTTATCTGGAAAAAATTCGATTTTTGTTCGTCCTTCGCTTAAAGAGGCGCCAAAACCAATAAATGAAATAATTAAAGTAATAACTGTTACAATTATAATGATGTATGGGCGATAACCTCTAAGGGCCTTTTTCAGGCATCTTTCGTAAAAATTCTCAAGTCTCACTAGTCCTCCCGTTTGAAAAGAATTTGCCCATTTTCTTAAAAATAAACGATATAACCAAAACATTATGGCAACTAAAATCATCAAGGTTCCTACACCACGATAATCGTCGGCAACAATAAAAATTATCGTCCCTAGAAAAGTCAAGGCAGAAGTAATTAAGATGATTTGTTTTAGAGGCATGTCGTTGTCAACCGTGTTCATAAACTTTGACACTAAAACTGAATTGAAAAATACAGCAACGAACAAAGATGATCCTAAAACTGTTGACAATGTAATTGGCAATAATATCATGAATTCGCCCATGATACCAGGCCAAAGGCCTAGAGGAATAAATGCTGCCACCGTGGTGGCTGTTGAAATAATTATTGGAAATGCAATTTCACCAATTCCTTTTTTAGCAGCCTCCTTCCTACTCAAACCTTCTTCATCCATCAAACGATAAACATTTTCAACGACAACAATACCGTTGTCAACAAGCATCCCTAATCCCATTACTAAACCAAAAAGAATCATGACGTTTAATGTGTATCCAAGTAAATTTAATATCATAAGAGACATGAACATTGACATCGGTATAGCAAATCCTACAAATACAGCATTTTTAAAACCTAAAAAAAACATTAATACAACAACAACCAAAATGACACCAAAAATTATATTATTTACCAGATCATCCACTTGACTTATAGTCTTTGGAGATTGGTCATTTGAAATATTAACATTCAGATCTTTTGGAAAAACATTGCTAATAGCATCTTCAACAATTTTCTGTACCTGCTCTGAAGCTGCAACCATATTTTTTCCGGCTCGCTTTTTCACGTCAATCATAACGACACGCTTTCCGTTTTGACGGGCAAAGGTTGTAATGTCTTTTTCCTTAAAAGAAATATCAGCAATATCTTTAAGGTAAATAGGGCTGTTGTTTTCAGATTTTACCACAAACTGTTCAAGATCTTTAGGTGATTTAATTTCTCCTAATATTCGAATCGTACGCCTTTGACCACTCGCAATCAAATTTCCAGCAGACATGGTAATATTTCCACCATTGACAGCATTTAAAACATCGTTAAAGCTAACTTTGGCAGCCATCATTTTATATATGTCAACAGCAACTTCAACTTCTTTGTCTTGAGCTCCTCTTATATCAGCTTGTTTTATCTCTGAAAGGTCTTCAATATCATCCTGTAGATATTCAGCAAACTCTTTTAATCTTTGTACAGGATAATCACCCGATATATTTATGTTAAGAATGGGCATTTCTTCCGACATACTTAGTGCAAACACATTAGGTTCTATCTTAGCATTATTAAACGTTGGCCAATCTTCTGAAGATGTCTCAGTATCAATTTCATCTTTAACTTTTTGTTTTGCCTGATCCAAGGTGATGTTTTCATCAAACTCTACAACGACCATAGAAAAGTCTTCTTGTGATGTTGAGCTGATTTCCACAACATTACTTACAGTTTTTAATTTGTCCTCGAGGGGATCTGTAATGAGCTTTTCAACATCTTCTGCTGTATTCCCAGGATACACAGAACTTATATATATTTTTGTTTCATTAATCTCAGGAAAATTTTCACGCGGCATGCTGTAAAATGCCTTAATACCTAAAATTAATATTAAGGCAATTAGGACGTAAATGGTTGTTGAATTATTGATAGCCCACGTTGATAAAGGAAAATCTTTACTAACCGTTTTTTGTTTTTCTGTCATTACTTTGCAGATTATTGGTTAATAATTTCTACCTCTTGTCCTTCTTTAACACTACGAGCACCTTCTTCGATCAACAGCATATTTGATTTTAAACCATTTAAAACTTCAACTTGATCTTGATAATTTTTACCTGTAGTGATAATGACTCTTTTTGTAACTCCAAAATTTGAGCTATTAGTGTTTTGAACAATGTACACATATTGCTTTCCATCTGCATTCTCTGAAATGATACTTTGAGGAATTAGAAAGGCGCTTTCATTAGAATAATCATTAATTCGTAATTTTGCGGTTAGGTTTGGTTTTATTAATTGATCCATATTTGGAATATTAATTTCGATTTTAAATGTTCGATTGGCTGCATTGATGAAATTTCCTGCTTGTCTTACAGATGCTGTAATTGTTTTATTCAAAATTGGAAAATCAACATAAACAGTTTTTCCCGGAACAACACTTGAAAGGTAAGCTTCAGGAACATTCGTTTCAATGTACATCTCATTTAAATTCACGATACGTATGAGTGGTGTCATTCCCGCAGCAACAACATTTCCTTGGTCTGTAATGACATCATCAATGGTTCCGTCAAAAGGTGCTCTAACTTCAGTTTTTGCCAATTGACTATTCAATTGATTGATTTGCTCGCGCTGGGCCTCGTAATTTGACTTAGCTTGAAGATATTGTATTTCACTACCTATTTTTTGTTTCCATAAGCGCTCTTGACGCTCAAAGGTGGTTTTTGCTAGGTTTGTTTGGATTTTTAATTGTGCTAGTTGTTGACCTAAACCTCCGTCATCAATTTTAGCCAGTAATTGATTTTTTTTAACAATTTCCCCCTCTTCAACATAGACAGCATTTAGGACACCATTAAACTCTGGAGAGATAATAATGTTTTGTTTTGTTGATACGTTTCCTTGTAGTTCGAGGTAATGATTAAAAACTTCTTTGGTGACTTTGATCGTCGTTATTTGAGATAATTTTTTAGTGGTGTCGATAGCGGAAATGGCATCATTCACTAAATCCAACTGATTGGATAAATTTAATTGGGTTATTTCAATATCTTTTTTCTTTTTACGAAGTATTGAGATATTGCCCGAATCAATGATGTCATTTATTGATTGTTGTTTTTTTTCACCACCACATGAGGTAAGAAGTAATGTTGGAATTATAATGGGAAGTAAATATTTCATTTTGTACTTTCTGTAAAATTAGTTTTTTGGGATTTGATTTAAAGCGGTCTCTAAATCTGCTTTTTTATTGATGACCTCTAGCATGGATTGTAATAATTCTTGTTGAGATTTATACAATTGAGCTTGAGCTTGTCGTAAATCAAAACTTGAACTAATTCCTTCAAAAAATTTGATTTGATTCTTTTTTTCAATTCGTTCTGCTAAGCGAAGATTTTTTTGGTTGTTATTGTATTCTTCAATAGCAAATTTATAAGCACTTTTTGCTTTTAAAATCTCAAGTTTAATTATCTGTTCAGTTTCAATTAAATTATCACGTGATTGTTCTAAATTAATTTTTGCGCGTTTTGTTGCAGCAATACGCATTCCAGAACTAAAAATAGGAATGCTCATAGTTACTCCTATGAGTGATAGCCCAAACCATTTTTGAGAAGTATTTAAAAAATCAAATGAGTTATTGTTCCCCAGATAACCACCATTTATAAAAGCATTCAATGTTGGTAATGACTTACTTTTTTCTAATTTGACTAACAGTTCTTTTGAGTCGGTATCATTTTTTGCGATCTTATAATCAATCGTTTGTTCAATATCTTCATCAGCATTTAATAAGCTAATAACAATATTTTCGTCAGTCAAAAATTTTAAATTATCGCTTAGATTTACAGCCGAATCAACATCAATACCAAGTGTAAGGTTTAACATTTTATAGGCTAAATCTTTAAGACGTCTAGCGTTTAATAAATTGTTCTTAACTCCTGAAAGGGTAATTTGTAGTTGTTCAACACTCTCTTCTTCAATTAAACCATTTTCATAAATCTTGCTTGTTTCATTGAAGTTAATCTCTAAAACTTGTAAATTTTTCTCTAATATTTTCTCACTTTCTTCGGCAAGTAAAACGTTACCATAAGCATTAATCACAGATTTTCTAATGTCTAAAACGGTTTTTTTTTGGGCATTTTTAGATATCTCTAAAAACACTTTTGCAGATTGTAAACCAACTAAATAGGAGCCATCAAATATTTTTTGACTCAAATTCGCAGTCACACTCATTGTTTGTTTTGTGCCAAAAATAATCTCAGAAAACTCACCTGGATTACCTCCAAAAAATTCAGAGGGGATTAATGAGATTTGTTGTTTGAGCCAATAATTGTAATCCAACGATACTCCAATTTGTGGCAACCCAGAGGCAATTGTTTCCCATTTTAGCTCATTAGCCGCTTCCACACTGCGCTGAGCATTTTTTGCATTACGATTATTCTTTAAGGCATAGTTTATGGCATCTTGTAGACTTAAAATTTCCGGAATATCTTGAGATATTCCTATAAAGGGAGTAGTAGTCAATAAAAAGAGTAGGATTGTTTTTTTCACGATTCAGGAGTTGTGTTTTTTACTTATTACATTAAACATTTGAATCCCCTTGTTTGTACAAATTCCGCGCAAATGATATTCTAAATAATTTTCTACAAGCATGGTTTTTGAAAAGGTCTTGAGAGGAAAAAGATCGTCATCTTTTATTGCCATCACACAGTTAAAGTAAAGTCTTGTGATGAAATCAATATTCATATTCTTACGATAAATTCCTAGTTGTACTCCACGATTAATATTAGTTTGGATACATCGATACATGAGCTCAAATTGATGTCCTTTAATTGATTTATAGATATTTGGATAATATTTTTTTAATTGAAATTGAGGTGAAGACTTTTCATTTTTTAAGTGGTCAGAAACAAAATGTTTGATAGCATAAATTTCTTCAATAGGATTTTTATTCAATGAACAAATCTTACTGATTCCCTCTGAAATAACTTTTTGTATATATAAAGTGGTGCTTTCAACAAGCTTTGTTTTATTATTAAAATGCTGATAGATTGTTTTTTTAGACATACCTAAAGCGTTAGCAATGTCATCCATTGTGACGCTTTTAAAGCCATAACTTAAAAATAAATCGACTGATTTAAGAATAATTTTATCTTTCATACAGTGTGCAAAAATAGCAATGAAAACTTTAAAAACAATAAAAGTTTCTAGAGTTTAGTAATTTTTTAACACATGATTATTAAAATGTACTAATTATTTCTACTAATTATTTTAATTTTACATCATGTACTATATAGAGAAATATCAAAATAGTTTTAATGATTACGTAGAGACATTGACAACTCCAGATCAACCTAAGGGGTTATATAATCCTATTATGTATATGCTCGGTCTTGGGGGTAAACGATTACGACCTGTTTTAACCTTAATGGTTACAGATATGTACAGTGGTAACTATGAGAGAGCTTTAGATGCCGCTATGGCAGTAGAGGTTTTTCATAATTTTTCATTGATTCATGATGATATTATGGATGCTGCTCCTTTACGTCGAGGAAAACAAACTGTTCATGAAAAATGGAACTTAAATACCGGAATCCTTTCTGGAGATGCTATGTTAATTTTAGCATATAAATTCTTTGAAAACTATCAGGGCGTAATGTTTAAATCGTTAATCTCATTGTTTAGCAAAACTGCAATTGAGGTTTGTGAAGGACAACAATATGATATTGAGTTTGAATCAAGAACTAATGTAGCAATCCCAGAGTATTTGAAAATGATTGAGTATAAGACTGCTGTTCTTGTTGGGGCTTCTATGAAAATGGGTGCCATTGTTGCAAAAGCACCTATAAAAGATCAAGACGCCATTTATGAATTTGGAAAATATTTAGGAATAGCCTTTCAGTTACAGGACGATTATTTAGACTCGTTTGGTGATTCCAAAACATTTGGGAAGCAGATTGGAGGAGATATTGTTGAAAATAAAAAAACATATTTGTATCTAAAAGCGATGGAACTATCAAACAACGAAGTGAAATCAACATTGCTTAATCTTTATCAGGAAGACAGAATAAAAGGAGACAATGAAGTAAATAAAGTCAAACAAATTTTTCAAGAAACAGGTGCTGCTTTGGACACAAAAAAGATCATTAAAAAATATACTCAAAAAGCTTTTCATGTCTTAAATGATTTAAATATAACATCAGAAAAAAAGACATTTCTCAGGCAGTTTGGGACCTCACTTATGGATAGAGAAGTATAATGCAAACTTCTCTTAATATTGTTGAGTTAATTAATCAACTTTACCATAACCGACTTTATAAAGCACTGAAAAGACAATTAAAAAAGGATTTCATCGTGGCAGGTATTGACCATGATTTTGATAATGAAATTTATCCTATTGATCTTGTAGAATTTCTGCAAAAAGTCATGTCAAATTTAATACGTAACGAAAACACGTATTACCTAAAGTTACTTTACGTCACCGATATTTCTGAAAACAAAATAAGTGAATTACGTGGTTCTAATTATTCGAGACCTTTAGAGTAGGTTACATATTTCATTTTACGAGGCGAGTGGCAAAAAGTTTGGTATAGAAATAAATACCAAAACAATTCCTAATTTTGGTAAAAGTTGTATTTTTGAGAAAATTTTGTTGACGGGAAATTCCCTCAAAAATACAATGGACAAATATTCCTTTTTAAACGCAGCACATACAGCATACTTTGCTGATTTATACGATCAATATTTAGATAATCCTGATTCAATAGAGCCAAGTTGGAAAGCTTTTTTTCAAGGGTACGATTTTGGTAGTGAAAACTATGGATTTAATAATGAATTAGTAGAGGGAGTTTCAACCCAGATTCCAGAACATGTCCAAAAAGAGTTTCAAGTTGTAAAACTGATTGACGGTTACAGAAGTAGGGGACATCTTTTTACTAAAACAAATCCAGTTCGTGACAGACGACAATATGCACCAACACTCAGTATTGAAAATTTTGGGCTATCCAAAAATGATTTGGATACTGTTTTTAATGCTGGTGAAATTTTAGGTATTGGCGCCAAGACTTTAAAAGAAATTAGAACTCATCTAGAGGCTATTTATTGCGAAGCTATCGGTGTTGAGTACATGTATATTAGAAAGCCAGAAGAGATTCAATGGATACAAGATCGATTAAACATAAATGACAATCACACGTCATTTAATATAGATCAAAAAAAACACATTCTTTCAAAATTAAATGAAGCGGTTTCTTTTGAAAATTTCTTACATACTAAATATGTTGGTCAAAAAAGATTTTCCCTTGAAGGGGGAGAGTCATTAATTCCTGCCTTAGATGCGGTTATTGAACGAGCTGCTTCGTACGGAGTCAAGGAGTTTGTTATGGGTATGGCGCATCGTGGTCGGTTGAGTACACTTACAAATATTTTTGGAAAATCTGCGAAAGATATTTTTAGTGAATTTGATGGGAAAGATTATGAAGAAAAGGTTTTTGATGGCGATGTCAAGTATCATTTGGGTTGGACGAGCAAGCGAATGACCGACAATGGAAATAGAATTAATCTAAATATTGCACCTAATCCTTCTCATTTGGAGACTGTTGGTTCGGTTGTAGAAGGAATTACAAGATCAAAACAAGATAAATACTATTCAGATGATTTTAGCAAAGTGTTGCCAATTGTGGTTCACGGAGACGCTGCAATTGCCGGCCAAGGGATTGTTTATGAGGTGGTTCAAATGGCTAAATTAGATGGTTACAAAACAAACGGAACGATTCATATTGTTGTAAATAATCAAATAGGCTTTACAACAAATTATTTAGACGCTCGCTCAAGTACGTACTGTACTGATGTTGCGAAAGTCACTTTGTCTCCAGTTTTACATATTAATGCAGATGATGCGGAGGCCGTTGTTCATGGAGTTTTATTTGCACTCGATTTTAGAATGACCTTCAAGCGAGACGTTTTTATTGACTTACTTGGTTATAGAAAGTATGGCCATAATGAGGGAGATGAGCCAAGATTTACACAACCAAAACTATATAAAGCTATTGCGTCGCATCAAAATCCGAGAGATCTGTATGCTGCAAAATTAATAGAGGAGGGAATTATTGACAGGAATCATGTAAAAAAGTTAGAATCTGATTATAAGTCAATGCTAGAGTCTGAACTTAAAGATTCAAGAAAAGAGGCCAAAACAGTCATCACTCCATTTATGCAAGATGAGTGGCAGGAGTTTAATAGAGTGAATGCTGCGGAAATGATGGCACCTGTTGATACAACTTACGATATTCGAAAATTAGAGGAAATTACCCATGTAATTTCAACATTACCTAAAGATAAAAAATTCATTCGAAAAATTGAACGCCTTATTCAATCAAGAAAAACCATGTTTTTGGAGAATAAATTAGACTGGGCTATGGGTGAACATCTTGCCTATGGGACTTTGTTGGAGGAGGGATTTGATATTCGTATTTCCGGGCAAGACGTAGAAAGAGGAACTTTTTCGCACAGACATGCAGTGGTAAAAGTAGAAGACAGTGAGGAAGAAATAATTCTACACAATAGCATTAGTGAAAATCAAGGGAAATTTCATATTTATAATTCATTATTATCAGAATATGGGGTAGTTGGATTTGATTATGGATACGCCATGGCAAGTCCAAATACATTGACAATTTGGGAGGCTCAATTTGGAGACTTTAGTAATGGTGCTCAAATCATGCTAGACCAATATATTTCGGCAGCTGAAGATAAGTGGAAGCTTCAAAATGGTCTTGTTATGTTATTACCTCATGGTTATGAAGGCCAAGGGGCAGAGCACTCATCCGCTCGTATGGAACGTTATTTACAACTTTGTTCAAGAGATAACTTAGTTGTTGCAGATTGCACGACTCCAGCAAATTTGTATCATCTTTTTAGACGACAAATGAAAGCAAATTTCAGAAAACCACTAATTGTTTTTACGCCTAAAAGTCTACTTAGACATCCACTTGTTGTTTCGACAGTTGACGAATTTGCAAATGGAGGTTTTCAAATGGTGATGGATGATTTAAAAGTTAATATTAATCAAGTCACATCTTTGATATTCGTAACTGGGAAGTTTTATTATGACCTATTAGAGGAAAGAAAAAAATTAGGAAGAGAAAATGTTGCTTTAATTAGAATTGAACAATTATTTCCTTTACCAGTTGATGAAATCAGAGCAATCATGACTAAGTTCAAAAATGCTCATGATATTGTATGGGCGCAAGAGGAACCAAAAAATATGGGAGGATATTCTCATATTATGATGCACTATGAAGATACCAGAAATTGGCGATTAGCAGCTAGGAGACCATATAGTGCTCCAGCTGCCGGGAGTGCTACAAGAAGCAAAAGGCGTCATCAGCAAGTCATTGATTATGTTTTTGATAAAACAAAAAACAATCAATTCAATTGAAAGGGAACAATATAGATTACTTTTAAATTGAATAAATTAAGATTTTGAATTAAAAAATAAATAAGTGTTAATGCTAAAAAATAATCAGATACAGATGTGGGGTGGGAATAATTGGACTAAATCAATGTTTAAAAGATATTGGGTAATTATTTTAGTCATCTTGTTAGTGAGTATGTTGATTATATTTAATGCAAATAATTTTATATAAGATATTATGGTTTTAGAAATGAAAGTACCTTCTCCAGGTGAGTCTATTACAGAAGTAGAAATAGCGGTTTGGTTAGTTCAGGACGGAGACTATGTGGAAAAAGATCAAGCCATCGCTGAAGTAGACAGTGACAAGGCGACTTTAGAGTTACCAGCTGAAGAGAGTGGAATAATTACTCTCAAAGCAGAAGAAGGAGATGCTGTTGAAGTGGGTCAAGTAGTGTGTTTAATTGATACAAGTGCTGAAAAGCCAGTCGAGAATGACACAAATATAAATGTGACAAATGAGGTTTTAAAGCAATCTCCGAAATTAAGTTCAGAATTAAGTGATCCAAAACAATCCTATGCATCAGGAACACCAAGCCCAGCTGCAAATAAAATATTAACTGAAAAAGGAATAGACCAGAAGGCTATTGTTGGTTCAGGTAGAGACGGAAGAATTACGAAAGAAGATGCAATCAAAGCGGTACCCTCTATGGGAAAATCGATTAATCAAGAGGGCAGAGGTAGTTCAAAGAGCAAAATGTCTATGTTACGCCGTAAAGTTGCTGAGCGATTAGTTGAAGCGAAAAATACAACAGCGATGTTAACTACTTTTAATGAGGTTGATATGTCGTTTATTTTTGAATTAAGAAAAGAGTATAAGGATAAATTTAAAGACAAGCATGGTGTTGGTTTAGGGTTTATGAGTTTCTTTACTTTGGCAGTCGTTAGAGCTTTAAAAATGTATCCAGCTGTCAATTCAATGATTGATGGTAAAGAGATGATTAGCTATGATTTTTGTGATATAAGTATTGCTGTTTCTGGACCTAAAGGATTGATGGTTCCTGTAATAAGAAATGCTGAAAATTTGTCATTTAAAGGGGTAGAGTCTGAAGTGAAACGATTGGCAATTAGAGCTAGGGACGGTCAAATAACCGTTGATGAAATGACTGGTGGAACATTTACAATTTCAAATGGAGGTGTGTTTGGGAGTATGTTGTCTACACCTATTATAAACCCTCCTCAAAGTGGAATACTAGGGATGCATAACATTGTTGAACGACCTGTGGCTATCAAAGGAAATGTTGAAATTAGACCGATCATGTTTGTTGCCTTATCGTATGATCACAGGATTATTGATGGTAGAGAATCGGTGGGCTTTTTGGTAGCGATCAAGGAGGCTTTAGAAAACCCAATAGAAATACTTATGAATAACGATATTAAAAAATCACTTGAACTTTAATATTGCTTTCAGCAAATAGAATAAAGGAGATTTCTAATCATGAAATCTCCTTTATTGAACAAATATTAACTAAAACTTTTAAAGTTGCGGGATTTACAGCGCTATTGTTAATTGTAAGTTGCTTGAGCGATTATTGATTAAGCATCTTAATAAAAGTTTGAAAGCTCTAAATCATTACAATTTAGAGCTTTCTTAATTCTCCCTAAGAACTAATTAATAGCACCACAAAGATATATATTTCAAGGAAATTCACAATACGTAGTTCTACGTAAATTTAAATAAAAACATGAGTTTTTTTAATATTTGAAAATTGAGCAGCTAAGTTATTTTTGTATGGCCCATTGTTTAAAATTTGAATGTTACAATCAAATCATGAGCTTTTAAGATAAAGGTATTTACTTTTATAATTAATGATTGCGTTTCCTTTTTTTAAAATATCCGAACCAATAATACCATGAATAGGTGTACAATTTTGTTCATTTAAAGCATTATTTACATGTTTCAAATCAATAATAACAATCATGGTGTTAATGCATGTCCATTGACCAATGCTGCAAGTATTTTTTGTAGATAGTTGCGTTTTTATATTAGAAGTTCCAGCACCGGTAGCATCAATTATGGAATTTTCGGAATGTAAATTAAACAGTTTTCTAGAATTAACGTCGACGCATGAATTTGATGCACCAGTATCCAAAATAAACATACCTTTTGTCTTGTTAATTTTTACAATTAATTTAAAATGATTCGTTGGTGTAATGTGAAGCTTGATTTTTGTGTACCCCTGATCAATCAACAGCGTATGTAACATATTTTTATTTTATTTTTCAAATATAACAATCATACCTTACTTTAGCTTCATGATTATTACCGATACGCATACCCATTTATATAGTGAAGCATTTGAGGACGATAGAGAAGAAATGATAGCTCGTGCTATTAATGCAGGAATAACGAGATTCTTTATTCCTGCCATTGATTCAACTTACACTAGTGCGATGCTTAATCTTGAAAAATCTTATCCTAATCATGTATATTTAATGATGGGACTTCACCCAACATCCGTAAAATCAAATTATTTGGAGGAGTTAAGTCAGGTGGAAAAACTTCTTGATCAACGACCTTTTGTTGCTGTGGGAGAAATAGGAATTGATTTATATTGGGATAAGTCAACTCTTACTGCACAACAACATGCTTTTAAATATCAAATTCAATTAGCAAAAAAACATAGACTCCCAATTGTGATACATTGCCGCGAAGCGTTTGAAGAAGTTTTTGATATTTTAGAAGACCAAAAGGGACCTGACCTTTTTGGTATATTTCATTGTTTTACAGGAACATTTGATCAAGCTGAGCGAGCAATATCTTATAATATGAAGCTTGGTATAGGCGGTGTTGTAACGTTTAAAAATGGAAAAATTAATCAATTTATTAATAAAATTGATTTGAAGCATATTGTACTGGAAACGGACTCCCCTTATTTATCTCCAACTCCATACAGAGGAAAGCGTAACGAGAGCAGCTATCTTGTTGAGGTTTTAAATAAGTTATCAGAATTATACGGTTTAACTGTAGAAGAGATAGCCAAAATAACAACAAATAATTCAATTAAAGTTTTTAATATTTAGTGATGTATCAATCCAATATACTTTTAATTTATACTGGTGGGACTATAGGGATGATAAAGAATCCAGAAACAGGAGCATTAAAATCATTTGATTTTGACAACTTACTGATTAAAATCCCAGAATTGAAGCTATTAGACTGTACGATAGAAACAGTTTCTTTTGAAGAGCCAATAGATTCTTCAAATATGAGTCCTCAATATTGGATTAAAATCGCAGATATTATAGAGACTTATTATCATTCATGCGACGGTTTTGTTGTTTTACACGGTAGTGATACTATGAGTTACACGGCATCAGCTCTTAGTTTTATGTTAGAGAACTTGTCTAAACCTGTTATATTTACAGGATCACAATTACCTATTGGAGACTTGCGAACGGATGCAAAAGAGAACTTAATTACATCAATACAAGTTGCTTCGTTGCGTGATTATGATGGCCCTATCATTAAAGAGGTTGGACTTTATTTCGAATACAAACTTTACCGTGGGAATAGAACTACAAAAATAAATGCAGAGCATTTTGAAGCGTTTGCTTCTCTAAACTATCCAGAATTATTAGAGTCAGGAGTGCATTTAAAGATTAATAAAGATTTTTTAATCAAGCCGTCTAATGCTTTTAAATTTAAAATCCATTCTCAACTGAACACCAACGTTTCTATCGTTAAATTATTTCCTGGAATCTCAGAAAAAATGCTTCAAGTTTTCTTATTGTGTTCTGATTTGGAAGGTGTTGTTTTAGAAACATACGGTGCTGGGAACACAACAACTCAACAATGGTTTATAGATTTATTGAGTAAGGTAATTCAAAAGGGGATTTACATAATCAATGTGACACAATGTTCTGGAGGGAGTGTTTTGATGGGACAATATGAAACGAGTGAAAAACTTCAAGAAATTGGGCTCATTTCAGCTGGAGATATGACAACAGAAGCTGCAATAACAAAACTTATGTATTTGTTGACGAAGAACCTATCGCCGGAATTATTTCGAACAAAATACGAGCAATCTCTTAGAGGAGAAATGTCTTAAAATTAACATTCAAAGTTTTAACATTTAAAGTTTTTTTTGTTATTTGCCCGCTTGTAATAACAGAAATTACAGAGAGGTGGCCGAGTGGTCGAAGGCGCACGCCTGGAAAGTGTGTATACGCCAAAAGCGTATCGAGGGTTCGAATCCCTTCCTCTCTGCGAAAGTAAAGGAAATTTTTACTTTTATTTTAGGCATGAAAATTGTTGTGAAAAGGATAAGCAATTACTCATTAAGTGTCTTTGATTTTTATTTGTTAATTGCAATTTTTTTATATCTTTAACACTTTAACTAATAAAATTAAGATCGAGAACAATGAAAAGATTATTTTCAATTCTAGCCATTGCATGTACTATGGCATTCGGAACCGCAAATGCAAGCACAAATGCAAACACTAATTCATTTGTCAACACTATTGTAAGTTCAACTCAAGATGATGGAGCAATGGCTTCTGAAGAGGTTGGATTTCACCAAGAATTAAAAAAGAGATTTATTGAAGGGGGCCCAGGATTTATGGGTATTGTACTATTATGTTTAATTCTGGGGTTAGCAATTGCTATTGAAAGAATTATCTTTTTAAATTTATCCACTACAAACTCAAAAAAGTTAGTCCAAGAAGTAGAAGACGCACTGTCTTCGAAGGGAGGTGTTGAGGCTGCTAAAGAAGTATGTAGAAACACCAAAGGACCTGTTGCTTCTATTTTTTACCAAGGATTAGATAGAGTTGATGAAGATATTGATTCTGCTGAAAAAGCTGTCGTAGCTTATGGGGGTGTTCAAATGGGTCAATTAGAAAAAAATGTATCATGGGTGTCTTTATTTATAGCCTTAGCACCAATGCTCGGGTTTATGGGAACTGTTATTGGTATGATTGATGCTTTTGATAAGATTGAAGCAGCAGGAGACATGCAGCCATCACTTGTAGCGGGAGGTATTAAAATTGCCTTATTAACAACAGTATTCGGTTTAATTGTTGCAATTATACTTCAGATATTTTATAATTATATTATTGCAAAAATTGACAGTATAGTGAATGATATGGAAGATGCATCGATTTCATTGATGGATTTATTGGTAAGACATAAGAAGTAATTTAAAACATAAATAATTATGGGTTTTCATAAAATATTTAAAATCATTTCAATGGTCCTAGCACTTGTTGGAATACTTTTTGGGGTGATGATTATAGCAGGCAATGATGGTCAAATAGATAACATGATGTTTGTAGCTTATGCAGTGTTATTTTTGGTAATTGCATCAGTTGTTGTGTTTACTGTATTAAACTTAGTGTCTCATAAAGAAGCGTTGATTGGCGCTTTGAAAGGTGTAGGATCATTTTTAGTACTAGCGTTAATATGTTATTTTGTTTTTGCTGAAGGCGTTGAAACAGAATTAAGAGATGGCGAAATGCTATCAGCAAGTGACAGCAAATTAGTAGGTGCAGGTTTATATATGTTTTATGCTCTAGCGATAATAGCCAGTGGTACAATGTTGTATACAGGAGTGAAAAAAATGATTAAATAACTATGGCAAAAAGATCAGCACCAGAAGTCAATGCAGGCTCAATGGCCGACATCGCTTTTTTATTGTTAATATTTTTCTTAGTAACAACAACTATGGAGAAGGATTCTGGAATTACCAGAAAATTACCTCCCATGGAAGAGTCTGAAGAGGATGTTATTATAAAGCAGAAAAATATCTTTACAGTATTAATTAATAACAAAGACCAATTGCTTGTTGAGGATGAAATCATGGAATTAGAAGATTTAAGAACTGCAGCTGTTGCATTTTTGGATAATGGTGGAGATGGTTCTTGTGATTATTGTAATGGTGTGAGGGATGAAAGTTCTTCAGATAATCCTGACAAAGCAATTATTTCTTTGAAAAACCTCCGTGAAACATCTTATGCACAATACATTTCAGTTCAAAATGAACTTGTTGGTGCTTACAATGAGTTGAGAAACAAGAGAGCTCTTCAATTAGGGCCATCTTCTGGATTTAGAGATATGAATTTCATTGAAATGCAAAAAAAGTACAAGGACGTTAAATGGCCTGGAAATAAAACGAAGTTGAAGGAGGTTATCGATAGAATAAAATTAGAGTATCCTCAAAAACTTTCAGAAGTACAAGAACAATAATTTTTTAAAAAGCATAAACAGTTATGTCTAAGTTTAAAAAGAAAAAAGGAGGCGATTTGCCAGCAGTAAATACAGCATCATTACCAGACATTGTATTTATGCTGTTATTCTTTTTTATGGTTGCGACTGTAATGAGAGAAAATACCTTAAAGATTGAAAATAAATTACCTAACGCGGATCAAGTTGAAAAACTAGAGAAAAAAGATCTAGTCATGTATATTTATGCTGGTAAACCGAGTAGTAATTATAAAAAAATGGGTACGGAGGCTAGAATTCAATTGAATGATGATTTTGCTTCAGTTGATGAAATAGCTGCTTTTATCGCTTCGGAAAGAGCTTCTAAACGAGAAGAGTTAGTGCCATTTTTGACAACGTCTTTAAAAGTCGACAAAGAAGCTAACATGGGATTAGTAGGAGACATCAAGCAGGAGTTAAGAAAAGTAAATGCCTTGAAAATTAATTATGCTGCAATTCCAGGAGACGTTTCTAAAAACAATCAATAATATCTTAATTTTATTAAATAACAAGGGTATTCATTTATGAATGCCCTTTTTTATTGTCATTTAAATTTATAATGAGGAACCTTTTTATTTGTTTATGTTTGCTAACTAGTGTTAACCTTATTTGGGCACAACAATCAGGTGATAATATGGAAGTAGACTCTCTCTATAGAGAAGATCAAATATATTTAAATATAACCTATAACATATTGAATGAGAAATCTTCTGGGATTTCTCAAAATGGATTTTCTGGAGGATTCAATTTGGGCTTTATTCGGGATTTACCAATAAATTTTAATAGAACTGTAGCACTTGGATTGGGAATGGGGTTGTCTGTAAACTCATTTAATCAAAATTTAAAAATTTTCAGGGAGAATAACAACATAGAATTTGAAGTGGTTAGCGGTGGAAGTTTTGATATGAATAGGTTTGACCTTTATCAACTTGAACTTCCTTTCGAAGTACGTTGGCGTACTTCTACTTTTGAAAGCTATAAGTTTTGGCGGATTTATGCAGGTTTTAAAATTGGTTATGTTTTTGCATCTAACTCAAAATTTAATTCAGTTGATGCGTCGTATAAAATTAAAATTGATGAAACTTTAAATAAATTCCAGTATGGTTTAACATGTAGTTTTGGTTATGACAATTGGAATTTAAATTTCTATTACCCTCTAAATAGTATTTTTAAAAATCAACGCTTAGATGGGGCTGCTCTTGAATTATCAACAATAAAAGCAGGCCTTATTTTTTATATTTTATAACCAATAGTTTATTAGTATTAGTTGTGGAATGAAGCCAATAAAAACGCCAACAAGCAATTCAGAAAATGTATGTGCTTTCATGTAAAGTCGTGATGTTGCGAGAGCACCGGTTATTACAAATAGCAGAGCAATTAAGGCAGTAATATCAATGTTCAAGTGCACCCCTGTTGCTATAAGATACATTAATAGGCCAGAGATAGCGATCATATGTATACTTGCTTTAAATTTTAAAAAAGCTAAAAATAAACATGCTACAGTGGAGAATAAAATCCCCGTAAAAAAGTAATACAGTTCAGAAGAACTCTCAATTGGTGTGATATATCGGATAACTAATACGACAATTATGGCGTTTAATATGAGGGGTACAATACGCTCTCTAGTGGTCTTTAAATGAATAGAATTTATAATTTTTAATTTTTGTAGGGCATAAGACAACGATAAAGGCAGAACAATTGTTAGTAAAAAAATAAGTAGTAAGACACTATAATTATACGTTGTGTCGAATTGTTTAGGAGCTAAAAGAAAGTGCACATATGCGCCAAGGAAGGGTATCAGTATCGGGTGAAAAATATACGATATGCTTTTTAAAAAAAAGTTCAAGTCAAATTTGTTTACGCAATCTAGCAACAGGGATATCAAGTTGTTCGCGGTATTTTGCGACAGTACGTCTCGCAATAGGGTATCCTTTTTCTTTTAAGATACCTGCAAGTTTTTCGTCAGTTAAAGGCTTCTTTTTGCTTTCCTCGTCAATCACTGTCTCTAAAATTTTCTTTATTTCTCGGGTGGAAACCTCTTCTCCTTGATCATTAGTCATGGATTCACTAAAAAACTCTTTAATTAACTTTGTTCCATATGGTGTGTCCACATATTTACTGTTGGCAACTCTAGATATTGTTGAAACATCCATACCAATTTTATCAGCAATATCTTTTAGTATCATGGGTTTCAAGAGTCGCTCATCTCCAGATAAAAAATAAGCTTCCTGATAATTCATAATGGCATTCATGGTCACAAATAGTGTTTGCTGTCTTTGTTTTATGGCATCGATAAACCACTTTGCAGAATCTAGTTTTTGTTTTATGAAGAGAACGGTGTCTTTTTGTGACTTTGATTTGTTTTTGGATTCTTTAAAACCTTTGAGCATATTATTGTATTCTCTTGACACATGCAGTTCTGGAGCATTTCGTCCATTAAGAGTCAAATGAAGAGCTCCCTCTGTAATTTTAATTGTAAAATCAGGGACAACATGCTCTATCATTCGAGTGTGACCTGCATATGAACTTCCTGGTTTTGGATTTAATCTCTCAATTTCAATAATGGCATCTTTTAGCTGTGATTCAGTGATATTGAATTTTTGAATTAATTTTTGAAAATGTTTCTTTGTGAATTGATCAAATGCTTTATTTAGAATACTTATGGCTAATATAATATTATTATTTTGACTTTTTCGTTGTAATTGAATCAATAAACATTCTTGTAAATGCCGTGCTCCAACACCCGCAGGATCAAGTTGATGAACAATTTTTAATACATGCTCTATTTTCACTTCATTTGTGTAAACATTTTGAGTAAAGGCTAAATCATCCATAATATCACTAATGGAACGACGGATATAGCCACTTTCATCAACACTTCCAACTAAAAAGTCTGCAATTTGTTTTTCTTCATCATCTAAACGAAATGTGCTTAATTGATTTTTTAGAAATTGAGTAAATGAGGTTCCCGATGCAAAAGGGATGCTTTTTTCATCATCATCAGGGCTATAGTTGTTGGCTTGCATTCTGTAATCTGGAATTTCGTCATCACTGAGATATTCATCTACATTAATATCATCTGTATTGATGTTTTCATTGTCGTTAAAATCGTCAAAATCATCAATATTGTCATCTAAGTCGTTGGTGCTTTCTTTACCATTTTCTAAGGCTGGATTTTCTTCTAATTCTTGTTTAATTCTTTGCTCAAAAGCTTGAGTGGGAAGCTGGATAAGCTTCATCAATTGTATTTGTTGAGGCGATAGCTTTTGAGATAATTTGAATTGTAAATATTGCTTCAGCATTATTGTGAATGGGTTTTTATAAAAATAAAAAAAAACAATCAACATTTATATCAAACGAGGATTGTTTTAGCTTTCTTATGATAAAGTTATTTAAAACTCAGCATTTTGGGGTGTTCGTGGAAAAGGAATAACATCTCTAATATTTGTCATACCGGTAGAGAACATCACCAAACGTTCGAAGCCTAATCCGAACCCAGAATGAACTGCTGTACCGTATTTACGCAAATCCAAGTACCACCATAGCTCTTCTTCTGAAATATCAAGGTCAGCCATTTTTTCTTTGAGAACTTCTAATCGTTCCTCCCTTTGAGCACCACCAACAATTTCTCCAATCCCTGGAAATAAAACATCCATAGCTCGAACAGTTTTTTCGTCATCATTTAAACGCATATAAAACGCTTTAATGTTTGCAGGATAATCAAATAAGATAACAGGACATTTAAAGTGTTTCTCTACGAGGTAACGCTCATGTTCTGATTGTAAATCTGCACCCCATTCATTTATAAGATACTTGAATTTTTTCTTTTTATTGGGTTTTGAATTTCTCAGAATATCTATGGCCTCTGTGTAGCTAACACGCTTAAAATTATTGTCTGTAACAAATTTTAATTTTTCAATAAGTCGCATTGGACTTCGCTCAGCTTGAGGCTTTGATTTTTCTTCGTTAAATAAGCGTTCGTCTAAAAACAGTAAATCCTCTTTATTATGATTTAAAATATATTGGATAACAGATTTCATAAAGTCCTCTGCTAGATCCATATTCCCTGCTAAATCCATGAAGGCAACTTCAGGTTCTACCATCCAAAATTCTGATAAGTGTCGCGATGTGTTTGAATTTTCTGCTCTAAAGGTTGGTCCGAAGGTGTACACTTTACCAAGAGACATGGCATACGTCTCAGCTTCTAATTGACCAGACACTGTCAAGTTTGCTTCTTTACCGAAAAAATCTTCTTTGAAGTTAACTTCACCGCTTTTATCTAAAGGAGGGTTTTTAAAGTCTAAGGTTGTGATCCGAAACATTTCACCAGCACCCTCTGCATCACTGCCAGTAATTATGGGAGTGTGCATATTATAAAAACCATTTTCTGTAAAGTACTTATGTATCGCGAAAGATAAAGATGACTTCACACGCATAACAGCGCTTAGCGTACTAGTTCTAGTGCGCAAGTGGGCATTGTCCCTTAGGAACTCAAAAGAGTGTTTTTTGGGTTGGATTGGGTATGATTCGGGATCAGAATCTCCTAATATTTCTAGAGATGACACCACAACTTCAACACTTTGACCCTTCCCTTGACTTTCAACTAATTCTCCAGTAATATACAACGCTGCTCCTGTAGTTACTCTTTTTAACAGTGCTTCATTAAAATTTTCAAAATCAACAACACACTGAATATTATTGATTGTTGAACCATCATTTAAAGCAATGAAACGATTTGCGCGAAACGTTCTTACCCATCCTTTAATCTCAACTTTAAGTTGAGTGCGTTTTTCTAAAAGTAAATCAGCAACTGTTGTTGACATCATGTCTTAAATATTTTAGCTGCAAAGATATAAGATTCAACCAAATTATTTATCACCCTTTTTATCTTCTTCAGGAATGATTTTAAAATTTGGTTCTTTTAAGACCTCCTTATTGGCGATACTTCTCTCAAGAGAAAGAAGTAACGATGGCAAAAGTAATAAATTGGCTAGCATGGCAAATAATAGGGTTGTTGAAACAAGTGCTCCTAAGGCGACTGTACCTCCAAAATTTGATATAATAAAAACGGAAAACCCAAAAAATAAAACAATGGATGTGTAAAACATACTTACACCAGTTTCGCGCAAAGCGGCATAAACAGATTGGCGTATTTTCCAATTATTTGCTTGTAATTCTTGCCTATATTTTGCCAAGAAATGAATGGTGTCATCAACTGAAATACCAAATGCGATACTAAAGACTAAAATAGTTGACGGCTTTATGGGTACTCCCAAATATCCCATTAAACCTGCGGTAATTAATAAAGGGAGTAAATTTGGTATCAGCGAGACAATAATCATACGAAGTGAACGAAACATGTACGCTATAAAAACCGATATTAATATGATGGCTAAGGATAGAGATAAAATGAGATTATTCACTAAAAAGTGAGTGCCTTTTTGGAACAGGTAGGCCTTTCCTGTTAAGGTAACATTATATCTGTCTTTAGGAAAAACTTTATTTATTTTATCAATTAAATTTTCTTCAATACGTTCCATTTTATCTGTGCCTACGTCCCTCATAAAGGTTGTAATTCTTGCAAATTGCCCTGTTGAATCAACAAAATTCTTCAGTAAATCAACATCTTGAGAGGAGTTTTTTGCATATGATAAAATAAAGTTGTTTTCCTGGGCTGTTGGAAGTTGATAGTATTTTGGGTTGCCATTGTAATAGGCTTGCTTTGAATACTTGACTAAACTTACTATTGAAATGGGTTTTGAAAGTTGAGGTATTTCAATAATTAATTCTTCAAGGGCATTCATTCGCTTTAGATTTGCCAATTTCATAATCCCTTTTTTTCGTTTGGTATCAATTAAAATTTCAAGGGGCATTACACCATTAAATTCATCTTCAAAAAACTTAATGTCTTGAAAGAATTCTGTTTTGACAGGCATATCCTCGATGAGACTACCAGAAATTTTTATCTGATAAATTCCAATGATACTCGCAATAAGTAGTAGAAGTGATACAACGTAAATAGCGATTTTTTTATACCTAACCATAAATTCCATCCAATCTACAAATGCATTGATCCAGCGTTTATTCAAATGCTCAAGATGCTTGTCTTTTGGCATGGGCATATAGCTGTAAATAATAGGAATAATTAGTAGACAGAGAATAAATATCGCTAAAATACTGAGAGAAGCAACGATTCCAAATTCTTTTAATAATTCACTTTCAGTAATAATAAATGTCGCAAAACCTGAAGCTGTTGTAACATTTGTCATTAATGTTGCATTTCCAATTTTTGAGATAACTCGTTGTAAAGATTTTGCCTTGTTACCATGCTTATTTACTTCATGCTGGTATTTATTAATCAAAAAAATACAATTCGGAATTCCTATAACAATGATTAAAGGAGGAATTAGGGCTGTAAGAACGGTGATTTCATATTCTAATAATCCAATAATTCCAAATGTCCACATAACTCCAATCAGCACGACGATCATGGATATGAGCGTTGCTCTAAATGACCTGAAAAAAAAGAAAAAAATCAAAGATGTTATACCTAAGGCAGCAAGGATGAATTTTCCAATTTCATCTATAATGTTTTGCGAATTTAATGTTCTTATATAGGGCATTCCTGAAACACGAACATCCAAATTGGTAGCACTTTCGAAGTCTTTAATAATTGGAATTAGCGTATTCATTACGAAATCTTTACGATCTGATGTGTTTACAATACGCTTATCTAAGTAGATTGCTGATCTAACAACTTTACTGTTTTTATTAAAAAGAAAATTATCGTAAAAAGGATATTTTTCAAATAACTCGTCTTGTAGAATTGTAATTTCTTCAAGAGTTTTTATGGAGTCTTTGATGAATGGTTTTAATTCAAACTGTTTGTTTCTTGTATTTTTAACGAGCTTTTGAAGATCCTTAATAGAAATAACAGTTTCGACTTCTTCATAGGATATAAAGTCATTTGATAATTTGTTCCATGCGTTTAGATTTTCTACGGTGAATAGAGCACTATCTTTAACTCCTAAAACAATAAGATTTCCTTCGTCTCCAAAGGTCTTTAGAAAATTGTTGTAATTTATATTGACTTCATGATCATCAGGTAACAAGTTTGCTTCAGTATATGTGAAACGCATTTTTTCCCACTGTAAACTGAATAAAAATGTGAAACCAACGATAACTAGTATGATTCCAATTCTATTACGAAGGATGAGCCTTGCTACGGTTTCCCAAAACCCTACTGTAAACAACTTATTCATGTCAAAAATTGATGGGCAAAGGTAGGTAAATAGTTAGTAAAAAAGGGCGATAACATTGGTAAATGTCTTATCTGTTGAGATTTAGATTGAAAGTGAATTTTAAAGCAAAATTATCTTCAAAATCTGGGAGATGATAAGCACCGTGTCGATATGCAACACTTAAGCCAAAACCGAAAAATAATTTATTGATTTCTAAGCCAGCCTCAGAATAGCCTTTATCTAAAGTGTTGAAAAAAATAAATTCGTGACGCTTAATATGGGACATATTGCCCAACGCGTAGCGGTATATTAGAACGATTTCAGGTTTAAGCCAGGGTGAAATATTGATTGGGTTTAATCGATGTTTTAATTGCAATGTGGCAAATTTATCTGAAAAAAACTCATTAAAAAACATGGTCTCAAAACTATTGGTTCCCGCAACAGAAAATCTTTGTAATATGGTTTCTTTATTGACATTATTTGGGTAAGCATGATAGGTGTGCGAAATAGGAATATCTCCTTTAGCGAGTCCACTTCTTATGACAACTTCTGTAACATGATTATTAGGATGGTTAAAAAATTGGATTGCTCTTAAGTCAATTTTTGAAAAACTCAAATCGCTTTTAAAAAGATTTGAAAAGCTTTTGGTATATTGAACTGTGACCTTTGGACCTTGTAGTTTGGATGTTTCGGTTGAGATAAAAGGCTTTTTTGAAGAACTTTTAGGATTAATTTGAGCAGCAATAGTAAATAAGCTCAAACGATATGTATCAATAGCACCGAGTGTTTTATGATTGTATGAGTATTTTATTTTTGGATCAATATCACTCGTTTTAAATTGTGCTTTGGCGTAAATATTCTCAGAAATTTGATGTTCAATGGACACCGCTTTTGTTAAATGCTTGTAAAAGCTCTCAATATTTAATAGTCGTGGCTCAAAAAGCTGAAAAAACCGTTGATCTGTTATAAATTTTGAACTTCCAATTTCTTGTAAATCCTCTGTGTAATTTACACTTAACCAGGTATTTGTCTCTCTGTTAATATTTACGGAACTTCCTATTCTAAATTTGAAGACTTCATCTAGAAACCCGTATACTAAATAACCGTCAAACTTTAGAACACTTGACATATTTGAATTAGTAACTCCCCCAAGACCAGTTCTAAATCCTTCGTATTGATTGTACTTTATTAAGTAACGTAAATCGAAATTAAAATATTTCGTGTCAATATAGCCACTTTCCAATGCTTTTGAGAACATGGATGTTGAAACCGAGTCTTTGTGGGTAAAGGATGATTGTGATAAATTGTTCTGAGCTTCACTCTTGAAAATTACAGCAAATAGTAGTAAAATTAAAGTAAAGCAGTATTTCATATCATAGGGTTCAACACATAAAAAAAGCGACGGTTATGTCGCTTGGGATTATACTGTCATAATTTCTTTTTCTTTCAAATGAAATATATCATCTATTTTTTTTACGTATAAATCTGTCATTTCTTGAATATCAAATTCTGCGTTTTTTTGTAAATCTTCAGAAATTTCGCTCAGCTTTTTTAGATCATTGTTGGCATCTTTACGGGCATTGCGAATACCAATTTTTGCATCTTCTGATTCTGATTTTGCTTGTTTTGCTAGATTACGCCGACGTTCTTCAGTTAATGGAGGGACATTAATGATAATTGTTTCCCCGTTATTCATAGGATTGAAACCAATATTGGCAATCATGATTGCACGTTCTATTTCTTGAAGCATATTTTTTTCCCATGGGGCTACGGTAATAGTTCGTCCATCAGGAGTGTTGACATTAGCAACTTGGCTTAAAGGAGTTTGTGACCCGTAGTAATCTACCATAACGCTACCCAACATTGAGGGACTAGCTTTGCCAGCTCTTATGTTTAACAATTGTTTTTCTAAATGCTTGATGGCATTGATCATTGCCTCTTTTGTACTGTCTAAAATAAATTGTAATTCTTCGTTCATTTTAAATCTACTTTTAATGCTTATAAGGAATAAACTCTAAAATAAAATTAAAGGTTTACTATTGTTCCAATATTTTCACCTGATACTACTTTTAGTAAATTTCCTTTTTTGTTCATATCAAATACAATGATGGGTAAATTATTTTCTTGACTTAAAGTAAATGCTGTTGTATCCATTACCTTTAATCCTTTTTTTAAAACGTCATCAAAAGTAATGTTATCAAACTTAATTGCTTTTGCATCTTTTTCAGGATCAGTGTTGTAAATACCATCGACCCTTGTGCCTTTTAAGATGACATCGGCTTCAATTTCAATAGCTCGCAGTACTGCTGCAGAATCTGTGGTAAAATATGGATTCCCTGTACCTCCTCCAAAAATCACTACACGTCCTTTTTCAAGGTGCCTCATTGCTTTTCGGCGAATAAATGGCTCAGCAACCTCATTTATTTCTATAGCAGATTGGAGTCTTGTTGGAATATTTTCATTTTCAAGAGCACTTTGCAAGGCAAGCCCATTGATGACAGTAGCTAGCATTCCCATATGATCTCCTTGTACACGATCCATTCCATTACTCGCTCCAGCAACACCTCTAAATATATTTCCGCCTCCAATAACAATGGCCAATTCTGTGCCTAAATTTGTGATGTGTTTGATGTCTTTTGCATACTCAGATAATCGTTCAGGATCAATACCGTATTGTCTGCTCCCCATGAGAGCTTCACCAGATAACTTTAAGAGAATTCTTTTGTATTTCATTAGTTGTGACGCTATGGTGCAAATATAAGACACATTTTTTTAAATGTTCAAGCAAATAATATTTATAATATATCAGTATATTTAAGAAAAATTTACTCGATGAAAATTTATTTTAAGTTGTCTATTACTGCGTTTTGTCTCTTAATGTTTAGTTGTTCCGGAAGTGATGATTCAGATGATGATAATTCTGGAGGAGGAGGAGGTATTGATGCACAAGCGACCTATAGAATTACATTTACAACAAACTTTACTGCCAATACACATCCAACAGATTATCCTGATAATGCAAGTTTTGGGAAGGTTTTTTTAGCAGCTCATAGTCCTGGAAGTAGTATTTTTAATGTAGGAAGTTCAGCATCAGACGGATTAAAGTTGTATGCTGAGGATGGAGATTTGAGTGGATTAATTACTGAGCATGCTGGTGGAGAGGATAATACTTTAATGACGATTATTACAGGAAATACAAATGTGAGTACAAATACATCCGTGTCTTTCACGTTGAATGTGACCCCAACCACTACTAGAATTAGCTTTCTTTCAAAAATATCGCCAAGTCCTGACTGGTTTGTTGGTGTTTCATCTTTTGATATTGTCGATGGGAATGAGTTAATCGAAAGTCGCTCAGTAAGGTTATATCCATTGGATGCAGGTTCCGATTCAGGTACTTCCTATGAATCTCCTGATAGTCCTGAACCTGACGGGATCTCTCAAATACAAGGACTCCCTTTTAGTAGCGGGACAATACAATCGACACAATTAGGGACATTTAGTGTTGAACGAATTAACTAAAAAAAGCACCTCTTTTATTTAAGAAGTGCTTTATTCAATATTAGTTGTGGGTTCTCGTTAATAACTACCCTAGTGTAACCCTTACAAAAGCTGTTACTTTGGTGTCTCCATAAGATTTAATATAATCAGCCACACTTTTTTTCTCATCTTTAATAAAATTCTGATCCAAGAGACACTGCTCTTGATCAAGTGTCGTATTATCAGATATAAAACGTTCCATTTTTCCTGGCAGTATTCTATCCCAGATTTGTTCTGGTTTCCCTTCCGCTTTGAGTTGCTCCTTTGCAATGTTCTCGGCATTCGTTAATACCTCTGGGGTTAATTGCGCCATGGATATGTATTGAGGAACATTTTTAAGCGTCTTACCTAATCTTCCTAACTCGATATTATCTTTTTCAATAACTGCTATCCTAGCTTCAGTTTCTGAGGCAATAAAAGAAGAATCAAAGTCTTTATATGATAATGTTGTTGCTCCCATAGAGGCCACTTGCATTGCAATATCTTTGGTAAGAGTATCTGCTTTGTCAAAGTTGTCGTCTAATCCAACAATAGCTGCTATCTTACCGATGTGGGTGTAAGAACCAACATAAGGGGCTTCAATTCTTTCAAAAGATGTGATATCAATTTTTTCTCCAATAACACCTGTCTGTTCGATCAACTTTTCTGCAACAGTTATTCCGTCAAAATCAGCAGTTAAAAAGGATTCCTTACTTTCAAAATTAATAGCGATATCAACAAATTTTTGTGCTAGGGCTTTGTATGAATCATTTTTGGCAACAAAATCAGTTTCACATGCTAAGACGATGGCCACACCAATCGTTTTAGCATCATTAATTTTGGTTATTGCAACACCTTCACTTGAGTCTCTGTCAGCTCTTTTTGCAGCAACTTTTTGACCTTTTTTTCTTAGTACTTCGATTGCTTTATCGAAATTTCCTTCTGCTTCTTTAAGAGCGTTTTTGCAATCCATCATTCCTGCCCCTGTTGCTTCCCTAAGTTTTTTTACATCGGCAGCACTAATTTTTAATGTATTTTCCATGATATTTAATAATTATTATTTTTTACCGAGTGGAGGGTAAAAATAAAATATGGTTTTAGATAAGGTTTTGAAATTATTCTTCTTCTTCTTTGTTTTCTATTACTGGAGGAACTTTTTCAACTTTGGGAGTGATTTTTTCAGCTGGTTTTTCTGCTATTTTCACTGTTTCCACTGCTGCTTCAGTTGAAGCAGTTTTTCCCTCAGATTTTGCAGATTTCTCTGCTTTTCTTTCGGCTAGACCAGAAGCGATAGCTTCAGTAACATGGGATAGAATTTTTTCAATTGATTTAGAAGCGTCATCATTTGCTGGAATTACAAAATCTACTTGACGTGGATCTGAATTTGTGTCAACCATTGCAAAAATGGGAATATTAAGCTTTTGTGCTTCTTTGATAGCGATATGTTCACGTTTTATATCCACAACAAATAATGCTCCAGGTAAACGTGTCATGTCTGAAATTGAACCTAAATTCTTTTCAAGTTTTGCTCTCAAGCGGTCAACCTGTAGACGTTCTTTTTTTGACAAGGTCATAAAAGTTCCGTCTTTTTTCATGCGATCAATTGATGCCATTTTTTTGACTGCTTTCCTAATGGTCACAAAGTTTGTTAACATTCCTCCTGGCCATCTCTCAGTGATGTAAGGCATGTTCACATTACCTGCTTTTTCAGAAACGATATCTTTTGCTTGTTTTTTTGTTGCAACAAAGAGTACTTTTCTCCCTGAAGCTGCTATTTTAGCCAGAGCATGAGAAGCTTCTTCTAGTTTTGCAGCAGTTTTATATAGATTGATAATGTGAATGCCATTACGCTCCATATAAATGTAAGGAGCCATGTTTGGATCCCACTTTCTTGTAAGATGTCCAAAGTGAACACCTCCATCTAATAAATTCTTTACTTCTACTTTTGCCATTTTGTGATAGTTTACGTTCTGTTGAATTAGCAACAATTAAGTGGTCATTTTGAAATCGCCTTAATCATTTAGATGCTAAACTAAATCCATGCCTTTGTGGCCTTGGACAACAATAACTGGTTTAAAATTTAATTTGGTTTTAACGTTTCGAGAATTGGAATTTTTTACGCGCTTTCTTTTGACCGAATTTTTTACGCTCAACCATTCTAGGATCTCTCGTTAACAATCCTTCAGGTTTTAAGATAGTTCTATTATCCTCGTTTAATTCGCACATGACACGAGATAAAGCTAAACGAACCGCTTCAGCTTGACCTGTTGCGCCACCACCGTAAACATTTACTTTTACGTCAAATTTCTTTTCGTTTTCTGTTAAGACTAACGGTTGATTTACTTTGTACTGCAAAGTGGCTGTTGGGAAATAAGTGTTGACATCTTTTTTGTTGACCGTAATGTTTCCTTTTCCTTCCGAAACATACACACGTGCTACTGCAGTTTTACGACGACCAATTTTGTGAATAACTTCCATACTAGTTAACTTCGTTTAAGTTAATTGCTTTTGGTTTTTGAGCTGAATGATCATGCTCAGATCCAGTAACAACATTTAAATTACGGAATAAAACTGCACCTAATTTATTTTTAGGGAGCATTCCTTTTATTGACTTCTCCACTAAGCGAGCTGGATCTTTTCCAAATAACTCGTTAGCAGTAAGTGATCTCTGCCCACCTGGATAACCTGTGTGACGAATGTATGTTTTATCGTTCCACTTGTTTCCAGATAAGTTAATTTTTTCGGCGTTGATAACAATAACGTTGTCTCCGCAATCAACGTGTGGTGTGAAATTAGGCTTGTGTTTGCCTCTTAGAAGTATAGCAACTTTTGAAGCAAGACGGCCTAATGTTTGTCCCTCAGCATCTACTAAAACCCACTCTTTATTCACAGTAGCTTTATTTGCTGATATCGTTTTGTAGCTTAATGTATCCACAATAAAATATTTTCTTAATTAAACATTCCTCTCTTTTAAAGAGTTTGCAAATTTACAATTATATATTTGATTAACAAACTCTGTCTTTACTTTATTTTAAACGTAAATTAGCCATTTAGGTAATCAAGCACTACTAGGCTACAAAAACGTTTAATAATTGTTGCGGAATATATTTTTAAAAAAGAACATAACTTACATGATGTCGTGATTCATCAAATTCTACAAAACCATTTTTTTAACAGCAATATTCAAGCTTATTTCTTGGCTAGATTGTGTGGGTAATGGCATAAATATATATAGTGTATTTTTGATTTTTAAAATATTAAGTTAAATCTCTTTATATGTATTTTATTTTTTTTAATAACTGTAAGAATTACATGTTTGTTTTATTAATTTCAGGTTGCTTTTTAAGTTGTAATCAACCGAGGTTGGAGTATACAATTTCTGCGAAGTTAAATCCTCATAATATAGCGCCTTTGACAGCAGAACTCAAAATTAACACAAATATGGTTGCTCAAGTTTCTAAAGTGTCCTACACAGTGCTTGGTAAATCTCCTATTGAACAATCTTTTGAAATGCTCAATGACAGTCTCTCAATACCAATTGTTGGCTTATATCCTGGAACAACAAACAAGGTGCTCATTGAGCTATACTCTAAAAATGGTGTTATTACAGATACCGTAAAATTAAAAACCAAACCCTTGCCAATAATATTTCCAAAAATAGAAATCAACAAAATTGATAGATCTAAAATGGAGCAAGGACTTCATGGATGTGATATTCATTTTGCAAATTTTGGCAAGTTTAGGTCAATGCCAATCATTTTTGATGATCAGGGAATTGTTCGATGGTTCATGGATTTTAGTTTTACAAATGAAATGACATCACCTTTTCAAAGACTAAAAGATGGTAACATTTTAGTAGTAACTCGTCATGACATTTATGAATTGGACATGCTTGGAAAAATAATCAAAAAAACAACGATTGATGATAACTATGGAATGCATCACGATGCTGTAGAGTTGCCAAACGGTCAACTGTTAATTTGTGTTGGTAAACGAGATGCCTATATAGACTTAGGTGGTGAAGCTATTCAATCGGACAGTGATTTCATTATATTGTTTGATAGAGTAAATGAAAAAATTATTAATGAATGGGATGTAGCTAAACATTTGGATGTTACTCGCGATGATGTGAACTTTTTGAGACCAGGAGATTGGTTACATATGAACGCACTTTTATTTGATGAAAAAGATCAATCGATAATAATTTCTGGAAAACATCAAGGAATTGTAAAAATATCCATGGATAATAAATTGAAATGGATTTTATCTCCAAAACAAAATTGGGGCCTTTCAGGAAGAAATGGAAATGGAAATGACACCAATCCATTTTTGTTAACAGCCATTGATGAAAATGATAATCCTTTTTCTAAAAGAATTCAAACTGGTCAAGAAAGTCATCCTAAATTTGATTTTCCTTGGGGTCAACATGCTCCAAAATTTTTACCAAATGGCAATCTTATTGTTTTTGATAATGGCTCACATAGAAATTTTGACGATGACTATAATTACTCTAGAGCTGTGGAATATGAAATTAATGATGATAAAAAAACGGTAAAACAAATTTGGCAATATGGTAAGGAAAGAGGAGAGGAGATGTTTGCTTCAATAGTTAGTGATGTTGACTATTTGCCCAATTCAAAAAATATTCTTGTGACGTCAGGACATATCCTACCAAAATCAAATCATTCAGGAAAAATTATTGAAGTTGATAAAGAAACTGGTAAAGAAATTTTCGAAGCAACTCTCTACTATAGATCCGTCAATGGTCAGAAAATTAATGGCTGGGGGCAAATGGATATATTATATCGATCTCAACGGCTAAATCTATCATATTAGCTTTGAGCAGCAGCTTCAATCATCCCCTTGACCATTGCGTGAAAATTTTCTTTTTTATTAAGATGAGGAAAGTCTTCCTTTGGGATAGGTAAATTTAAAAATGCACAGAGAGGTTTCCAGCCATCAGACACATCAAAAACTAATAGTTTGTCTTTAGGGACATATGATTTGACATTTTCAAGATGCTCAAAAAAGACTGATTTTGCATGAGTTTCTGAATCAAATTTGCCGTTGAATTGATTAGACAGGTAAGTTTTTTTCATAAATCTGATACATTTAAATGTATTGCGAAGATTACTATTAAAAATCATTTTTGATAATAGTGTAATCTTTGCAATTAGTGTTTGTGGTCCAGATTTACGGATTGTTTTCGAGGTGCTTTCATACCATTTATCCACGTCTCGTGTTGTAAGAATTACTTTTGCTTCGGGATATTGTGCCATAAGGATTTTATAATATGGATATCCAGGAAAATCTACTGTAGCTTTAAAACCCTCAAAAAGTCTGTTGAAATCTGTTTTGCCATGGTCCTCAAGTTCCTGCCAATGTCTAAGCTTTTTAGAGTCAGCGATTAAGTCCTTAAAATGATAGGTGTCATTATATCCTAAAATTTGTAATGCTTGTTTTAATGTTGTTGTTCCTGTTCTTGGAAATCCTGCTCCAATAATTTGTATTGCCATTGTTTTTAAATATTACTTGTTAATGTGCTTCTAACCAATTTAATCCAGTATCCAGTTCAACATCTAGAGGGACCTCCATTGTAAATGCGTTTTCCATTTCATTTTTCACCAAAGCTTTAATGGTGGCCAATTCCGACTTGTAGACATCAAAAACTAATTCATCATGCACTTGTAAGAGCATTTTAGACTTGTAATTGCCATCTTGTAGTTTATTATAAATATTAATCATGGCAATTTTAATGATATCTGCAGCGCTACCTTGTATTGGTGCATTTACAGCATTTCGTTCTGCACCACTGCGCACCATGGCATTACGAGAATCAATATCCTTTAAATAACGACGACGACCCAATACGGTTTGCACATAACCATTATCTCTCGCAAAATCGACTTGGGCACTCATATAGGCTTTTAACTTTGGATAAGTTTCGTAATAGGTGTCTATGAGTTCTTTGGCTTCACCACGCGATAAATCGGTTTGGTTACTTAGGCCAAAAGCAGACACACCATAGATGATTCCGAAATTAACTGTTTTTGCGTTACTACGTTGTTCTCTAGTAACCCCATCTAATGGTACATTAAATACCTTTGAAGCGGTTGATGCATGAATATCTTCACCATTCTTAAAGGCTTCTATCATGGTTTCTTCTTCACTTAAAGCCGCAATAATTCGTAATTCTATTTGCGAATAATCCGCAGCGAGTAAGGTGTACTCATCATTACGTGGCACAAAAGCTTTTCGGACTTGACGACCACGTTCGGTACGAATAGGAATGTTCTGTAAATTTGGATTATTACTACTTAAACGACCTGTCGCTGCAACAGTTTGCATATAATCGGTATGAACACGGCCTGTACTTTCTTCAACCTGTAATGGTAAGGCATCAACATAGGTACTTTTTAATTTTGCTAAGCCTCTATACTCTAATACTTGTCTAATAATCTCATGATCTTTTGCTAAATACGATAAGATATCTTCGCTTGTTTTGTATTGACCTGTTTTTGTTTTCTTAGGCTTATCTACCAAATTTAGTTTCTCAAATAAAATAATACCGAGTTGTTTTGGTGAAGCAATGTTGAATTCTTCTCCTGCATCTTCGTAAATACTTTTTTCGAGATTTAGGATGTCAGTATTTAAATCTTCAGATAATGAATTTAAGAAGTCTTTATCTAAGTTAATACCTTCTAATTCCATGGCTGCCAAAACTCTTAAAAGTGGCACTTCAATGTCATCGAATAACTTTTGTGTGTTGGCTTCATCTAGTTCTTTTTCGAAATGTTCTTTGAGTTGAAGCGTGATGTCGGCATCTTCAACTGCATATTCGGTTTGCTTGTCTAAAGGTACCTCTCGCATAGACAATTGATTCTTCCCTTTTTTACCAATGAGTTCGGTAATAGAAATCGGAGTATAGTTGAGGTAGGTTTCAGCTAGTACATCCATATTGTGTCGCATATCTGGATTAATCAAATAATGCGCTAACATGGTATCGAATAGTTTGCCTTTAACGGCTATGTTATATTTTGCTAAGACTTTAATATCGTATTTTAAATTCTGACCAATTTTCTCAATGAATTCATTTTCAAAAAATGGTCTTAAAATTTCAATCAAGGCTTGCGCTTCAGTTTTATCTTCTGGAAAAGGCACGTAAAAACCTTTACCAACTTCCCAAGAAAATGCAATACCAACTAACTCGGCAGTTAATGGATTTAAACCTGTCGTTTCTGTATCAAAACACACAGACGTTTGGTTCATTAAATTCTTAACAAATAATTTGGTTGCCATACCAGGTGCAATGCTCTGATAGAAATGTGAATTGGTTTCGGCTGTTTTTCTGCTAGTATCAATTGTGGTTTCGTTCGCTGATGGTTCTGCACCACCAAATAAGGAAAACTGACCTGCACCTGCAGATTGTTCTTCTTTTGGCGTGGTTTTAGGGGCTTCTTTTTTATTTGCTGATGGAGTTGCTATTGCAGTCGCTGGAGCAAGATTAGCAGAAAAAGTTTTATTAAAATTATCAATAAGACGTCTAAACTCTAATTGTTGAAAAATTTTAGTGACTTTAGGCACGTCTGGCTCTGACATTTCAAAATCCTCTGCATCGAAGTTCACGGGAACATCGAGCATAATCGTCGCTAATTTTTTAGAGAGTAAACCTAACTCACCATTAGTTTCAACTTTCTCTTTCATTTTGCCTTTAAGCTCGTGTGTATTGGCCAGTAAACCTTCCATACTGCCGTAAGCAGCCAAAAACTTTTTTGCTGTTTTTGGACCAACACCTGGCAATCCAGGAATATTATCAGAAGCATCTCCCATCATGCCTAAATAATCAATGACTTGTAATGGATCTGTGACTTCAAATTTTTGCTGCACTTCAGGAATTCCCCAAGTTTCATAACCACCACCAAAAACAGGCCTGTACATAAAGATATTCTCAGAAACCAATTGCGCAAAATCTTTATCTGGTGTGACCATAAAGGTTTTATAACCTTCTTTTTCAGCTTTTTTAGCAAGTGTACCGATAACATCATCGGCTTCATAACCTTCTTTTACCATTATTGGTATGTGCATGGCTTTTAATATCTCATAGATATAGGGTACGGCTGTTTTTATACCTTCTGGAGTTTCGTCTCTGTTAGCTTTATAGGCTTCAAACATCTCAACGCGGTCCACACTACCACCTTTGTCAAAACATACGGCTAAATGATCTGGTCGTTCTCGTTTAATGACATCTAAAAGGGAATTCATAAATCCCATAATGGCAGACGTATCTTCGCCTTTTGAGTTTATCCTAGGGTTTTTTATAAAAGCATAATACCCTCGAAAAATAAGCGCATATGCATCTATTAAGAAAAGACGTTTTTGTTTTGACATTTACTTCATATTGATGCTTTCAAAACTACAAAAATTTATTTCTGCAACTAAAATTAACGACATTCTTTTATGAAAAATAATGTTCTCAGTTAATGTCATTTAATCGTTTGGAATGGACAATTCTTTAAACTGTTTAAAAGGGACTAAGTAAAAAATAAGAAGCCAAATAAAAATCACGTTTGAAAAAAATAATAATGTTCGATGGTTATAGAGTATGATGTAAGAAGCCATATCACTAAAAAGTAAAAGCATGTAAAAATTTGGGGTATATACTATGATTTTTTTCAATGCACTGTGATTTAAGTACACATTATCAGATATTTTTAATGATAACCAAGCATCACCTTTTACAGTTGACTTTGACCAATTCTGCTTTTTGTCCAAGTCAAAAAATTGAAATAATTGTTTTATGTAGCCTACAGTGTTACCACGATAGGTGATGGCGAGTTGTTTATTTGGTATACTAAGAAAGGCTAATAATACGATTGCCAAAGACTCTAAAAAATGACCAAAGCGAAATGATGTTATTGTAAAAAGTATTGTGTGAAAAATAATAATAAACAAAATAGTCAAATGCCTCGTTCGCCTAAACAGAATCAATACAGCAATAGTAAATTCTGTGAACATCGTGATGTAAGAAAGTGATTTTGCAAAAACGAGTTCTTTGAAATATTGAGAAATATATAGATAAGGAGCATTTTCTCTGGCTACACCAAGCCAATTATGCATAAAATCTCCCGACCACCAATCTGGATCTAAAAATTTATTTAATGAAGCTCCAAAATAGACGAGACTTAATTGATAGATTAGTAAATTAGGAGATGTTTTATTATCTGTAAGACCTGCTAGAAACAAGGCACAACCACATATTAATACATGATTAAAAAACAATGGTTTTGATGCTATAATATTTATAATAACGACTAATCCAATGATCAAGCTCGCAGTTTTCACCCTTACATTGAATAATAATAGCAATGAACAACTAACATACAGAAATCTCATAGTGTATTTAAAGAAATTTGGATATTCATTCAAATAGTCAAATTCTTGTATAAAGGGGATAAATGGGTCAGAAATTTTAAAGAGCATATGATGAGCACTTATTAAAATGACCAACATTTTACACATTAATAGAATGTTCGGGTGCATATGTGTCCCTTCAAATTTAAATAGCCTTGAACTAAAAGACAGTAATAAACTCATGGTTTTAGATTCCATACTTTTTCTTGGTGCCCATTTATAGAGTAAACTATTGTAACCCTTGCTTCGTCATTTTTACCATATGTTTTTTCATATTGAGAAATAATTGAAAAAATATTATAAATAGAGCGTTGCTCCCAGCCACCCATTTTATATTTATAACGTTTTTCTGCTTCCTCCAATGTCAGAAATTTACCATTAATTTCTACAGAGGTTTTAAATTGCACATGTGAATCGTATGGTGCCCAACAAAAAAAGCGTTCAGTTGCAAAACGAGCGTTAATAACCAAACCTAATTGCAGCAGTAAAAATAGTATACCAATGCAATGTGATATTGTTATACGTGAAATCCGGATAGCCATTAAAGAGACTGATTTTTAGCAAGTTAAGTAATTCAATAGCTAAAATAGACAAATTTTATAAATTTCAAAGAAGACATATTGAATGTCGTTACGCTGCTTTTTAGATTTTTAGTTGGAATGATTTAACTATTTAGACTATAGTCACCTTTAATCTGAAGGCTTTTGATGTAAGCTTTGACACTTATGATATCAATACTTTTTTTAAATGTCATATTGGTTTGTTCACGAGGATTATCACTTATACGCTCAGTTTTCTTTTTGGCTGCCAATGAATTCTTTAGAGATTGAATTTTTTCAGTGGCAATATTACTTTCTACCGTAACGCTTTGGGCATTAGCTGGTAATGTAGCGAAGCATAGACCGAATATAATTAATAGTTCTTTCATTCGTTTGAATTTGTAGGTTGGACAAAGAAACGAATGGACTTCTTTTTTGTTAAAAAAAATTGATGAAGTACCAAAAAATGTAGTTTTTTTGAGGAATTACGTCATATTTATCGATGAAATACAAGATATTTTACATAGGTAAAATCATAAAATTAGCGTCTACCAATAGCTAAACTTAAGTGTTCTCTCTAAGCTTTTTTAAAATAATCGGATTGTATTTGCTGATTTACACTCCCTTGATATTTAGTCATACTAAACCATTGGTGAATGGAATAGGAACCCGTGTCTCCATGTTTATTGACTGCGATATACCCTACTTGAAAGTTATTGAAATCACTATTTGGCTTTTGAACAATCCTTTTAATAGCCTCTTCACAAGCTTCTTGAGGAGTTTTACCTTGCCTCATTAACTCAACAACTAAAAAGCTACCAACTGTTTTAACAACCTCTTCTCCTAACCCTGTAGCTACAGCTGCTCCAATTTCATTATCCACAAAAAGTCCTGAGCCTATTATGGGACTATCACCAACACGACCGGCCATCTTATAAGCGAGCCCACTTGTTGTACAAGCTCCTGAAATATCACCATTTTTGTCAATGGCTAACATCCCTATAGTATCGTGGTTCTCAATATTTATAATTGGGTTATATTGTGCTTCTACTTTCCATTTTTCCCACGCTTCTTTAGAAGCTTCAGTTAGTAAGCTTTCGGGTTGAAAGCCTTTTTTTAACGCAAAATTCTTCGCGCCTTCCCCTGCAAGCATTACATGTGGGGTGTCTTCCATAACTTTTCTTGCAACCGAGACTGCATGAGTGATGTTTTTAAGATAAACCACTGAACCACAATTCCCATGCTTGTCCATTATACACGCGTCTAAAGTGACATTGCCATCTCTATCAGGTAAACCACCTTTGCCAACTGATTGCCCTTTTTCATTCGCCTCTTCTATCATGCATCCCTGTTCAACAGCATCTAAAGCTGTTCCACCCGCCTGAAGTATTTCCATTGCGCGTGCTGTCGCATCAATCACATGCCATGTTGCAATGACTAGGGGTAACGCTGTTTTTTTATCTGATACTACAACTTTTTTGCCGTCTGGAGAAATGTCTTGACACCCTTTTAAACTATTCCCAACAGCAAGTCCAACTCCAGTTAATGATGCGTTTTTAAGAAAATTTCTACGTCTCATAGGTTTTATTGTTTTGTTATATTAGAATTTTTATATCCAAACCATAATATGTAGGCATAGCAGAATGAAATAAAAATAAAAGCAATATCAAATCCAAAGGAATCAATTAAATTCCCACAAATAAAAGGAATAATTGCGCCACCAACAATAGCAGTACATAGTAATCCTGATCCTTTTGGCTTTAGTTTACCAATACCGTTAATTGATATAGTGAAAATTGTTGGAAACATAATTGAATTGAATAAACCAACCCCTAAAATGCTCCACATACTAACTAATCCTGTAGTACTTACCGAAGTTAGAATTAATATAATTGCCATCGAAGCAAAAACACCAAGTACTTTTCCTGGATTCATAATTCGTGTCAGGTACGATCCTACAAAACGACCAATCATAGCACCAGACCAGTAAAAGATTACAAAGATTCCGAGAAGTGCTTTATCGTCTGCACCATTTAAAGATTTGAAAAACACTTTTGCTACCGTTTCAGCAATATTCATTAGGATATTGCTTTCGCGAATAAGAGGGACCATGTTCATTTCTTGAAAATAATTAACTAAAAAACTTCCAATGGATACTTCTGATCCGACATAAAATAAAATACCAAGAACACCTAACATTAAATTTTTATTTTGAAAGGCCTCAGTGTAAGTTCCAGTTGATACCTCGTTTATCATTTTAGGGAGTTTTGCAAAAAGAAAAATGAGCGCAATTAAAAATATAAATAGTGCTAGACCTAAAAAAGGCATTTGTACTGCTGATGCTTCAGTGGCGAGATAGGTTTCTTTCGCAGTTTTACTCAATACTGCAATCTCATCTTCATTTTTTATTGTATCACTTAATATAAATAAAGCTCCAACAGCTGGAGCAATTGCTGTTCCTAATGAATTGAAGGCTTGTGACAAGTTTAAGCGGCTAGAGGCACCCTCTTCACTTCCCAATACAGCAACAAAAGGATTAGCAGCCACTTGAAGAATAGTCATACCTCCTGCCAAAATAAAATAAGCAAGTAAGAAAATATTGAATGTGCGATAAGCAGCTGCAGGATAAAATAATAAACAGCCACTTGCCATGGTTAATAGTCCAAGAATAATCCCTTTCTTGTAACCAATTTTAGACAACAGATAACTCGCGGGAATGGATAGTAAAAAATAGGCTCCAAAAAAGGCAAATTGTACTAAAATTGCTTGTGCATAAGTAAGTGTAAATAGCTCTCTGAGTCTTGGTATAAGTGAGTCTACTAAAACGGTTATAAATCCCCACAGAAAAAACAAGGTCGTGAGTAATATAAATCCGGAGTGATATGATTTTTGTTGACTCATTTTTTAAAATGTTTATTTGATTGTAATTTCATCTACAAACATCCAACTACGTCCATCATGTTCATATCCGAGATGCCACTCAGGTAATACACCAAGTTTTTTTGCACGGATTTTCACATAGCGATACTTTGAATTGGATGGTTGTTCAAATTTAATTTTTTTGATTTCAATATCGTCCTTTGGGGTGTTGATTCCAAATTTGTAATTTCCGACTGGCGTAAAAGTTCTGTTGTCATTTGAAACAAGGCAGATAACTTCGGTTGGGTAAAATATCCATGAACGCTGATCTTTTAAAAAGTTAAGGGAAATAGTATTAAACGATTTTTTATTGCCAAGGTCAATCGTTGCAATCAAGTCCTCGTCGAAATAGCCTTGCCAGGTTCCCGTTCTAAAATCCATTGTACCAACAATACCATCAATCAAAGCATCGTCACCTCCTGCACTATATTGATTGGCATATTTTGTCTTTAGATTAATAGAAATATTTGGGTCGATTTTATAAAATTGTGTTGTAATAATTGCACTTTGAACACCATTTTTTTCTGAATAAACACTCAGGGAACTGGGCATATTGATAGTAATAGGTAAACGATATCGTTGATATTTTTTTTTATCTAATTTGTAATAAATTGTTGCGCTACTATCTACATTTTTTAAAACAATTTCAGTTTTATCTTTAAAAGCAACAGCTCCTTTCGCGATAAATGGTGCGGGAGTTATTAGATGGTCTGTTATTGTCGTTTTTGGTTCTTCTCCGTCAAGATTTCCCCAATCAGAGGGATTATCAGTCATTTTAAATATGAGTGTTCCTCCACTCATAATCTCAGAATGGTAAATAAATGTTCTGTTAAGAGCCTGTCCATTCAATGACGCATGCTTTATGTATTTATTGTTACTATTTATATCCTCTGCTACGATATTGAATTGCTTACCATTTTCTAGATTGATAGTTGATTTATTGAATAATGGAGTCCCAATGATATATTCATTTGATCCAGGTGTTACTGGGTAGAAACCCATTGAACTAAGTATATACCAAGCACTCATTTGTCCACAATCTTCATTCCCGGCAATTCCGTCAGGAGTATTTTGGTACAATTTGGTTAAGATTTGGTGTACTCGTTCTTGAGTTTTATGAGGTTTATTGATAAAATTGTATAAATAAGCCATGTGATGACTAGGCTCATTACCATGAGCATATTGTCCAATTAATCCCGTTATGTCAACTTGATTGCGGCCGGAAGTCATAGATTTTGCAGTAAATAATTCATCTAAATTTGTCTCAAGTTTGTTTTTACCTCCAAGTAAATCAATATAACCCGAAATATCTTGGGGGACATAAAAACTGTACTGCCATGAATTAGCTTCGGTATAATTGAAATTAACTTCATATGGGTCAAACGGTGCAAACCATGTGTTTCGAAATCGTCCTCTCATAAATTGGGATGACGGATCAAACATGTTTTTATAATTCTGTGCACGTTTTGAAAATATTTCATAGTCATCTTCTTTCCCTAAATCTTTTGCCATTTGTGCAATTGTCCAGTCATCATAGGCGTATTCAAGCGTTTTTGAAACCGATTCACTCTCAAATTCTACAGGAATATAACCCATAGATTTATAGGACGATAATCCAAGTTTATCTTGGTTTGCAGAGTGTTTCATGGCCTCAAATGCCTTATTCACATCATAATCACGTAAGCCTTTTAAATAAGCATCTACGATTACAGGTACGGCGTGATATCCAATCATGCACCCCGTATAACATCCTGATAAATCCCAAATAGGCATGATACCTCCTTCATCATACTTTGCTAAAAAAGTATTTATAAAATCATTGGTTCTGTCTTGTTCGATAATGGTGTAGAGTGGGTGTGCAGCACGATAAGTGTCCCATAAGGAAAAAACTGTGTAGTAATTAAAATCTTGAGTCTGGTGAATTTTTAAATCTATCCCGCGGTATCTGCCATCGATATCTTGGTATAAGTTAGGGGCAATGCTCGTATGATATAAGGATGTATAAAAATTTGTTTTAAAATCTTTATTGTCACTTTCAATAATTATTTTTTTTAATTGTTTTGTCCAAGCACTTTGAGCTTCATTTTTAATAACATCAAATGATTTATTGTCAATCTCAAACCTTCTGTTCTTGCGAGCACCCTCTTCGTCAACGGATGAAATTCCGATTTTGATCTCCACCAAGTCACTTTCTAGTGCATCAAATTCAAAAGCAACTTTTACTTTCTTTCCTTGGTTATTGTCATTGAGGAATGTCATTTTTTTGAATGGTCTTGAAAACACCATGTTATAGAACAGTTGTTGATTTGTGGCCCAAGCTTTTGAGTGGCGGTAGCCACCAATTTCTGTATTTGAGTACACATTTACTTTTGAATCTAGAACTTCATCGCGATGTTCTAAATCCAAAATGACAATTTGGTTAGAAGTTGGAGAAAATTTATAACGATGAATGCCACTTCGTTTTGAGACTGAGAGTTCAACATCAACACCGATTGAATCTAGATATACACTGTAATAACCGGGCTCTGCAATTTCATTTTCATGTTTGAAGGATGCTCTATAACCACTGTTTCCGTCAGATCCATTATTAAATATCACTTCAGTTGTGGGCATCAAAAGAATATCGCCATAATCAGAAACTCCTGTTCCGCTTAGATGGGTATGGCTAAATCCATAAATATAATTATCAGTATAGTGGTAGCCTGAGCAACCATCCCAGCCATCCAAACGGGTGTCAGGAGAGAGTTGCATCATTCCAAACGGCATCGTAGCCCCCGGATAGGTATGACCATGACCACCAGTGCCTATGAATGGATTGACATAGGACAGTAGGTTTTTGCCTTTTTTCTCAAGTGAATATTTTTCGCAACCAAGAAGTAAGATGACGATACTTAAACAAGGTATGATGTATTTCATAGTAATTGTCTAAAAAATAAGTTGAAATATAGTAAATCTTAAGGTATCGTTAAATAAATTTTATCATTTGTTAATGAATACAAAATTGATTTATATTTGAAAAAAGTGCAAAATGATTCGTTGGATAATTGTCATTGTTATTCTCGGTATAATTGATTTTTACGCCTTTCAAGCGTTTAAAACTATTTTTAAAAGTAAAGCTACAGGCTACACATACGTCATATTATCTGTGACAGTGATAGGTTATTTACTCTATCACACTATTTTCACCGATCGTTCAGGAGGATTAAACACTAAAATAAATTTGGCAATTGGTTTATTTTTAACGTTTTACATACCAAAGCTGGTGTTGGTAATAGTGATGTTTGGTGAAGATTTAATTCGAATTCCACAAGCATTATTTCATTATTTTTTTCAAGATTCAACTTCGAGAATTTTTTATTTCCCTTCAAGAAGAGTGTTTATAAGCAAAATAGGAGTTATTCTAGCGGCTATTCCGTTTTCAGCTTTCTTATATGGTATGTTTAAAGGACGCTATAATTTTAAGGTATTAAATTATAAAATGTATTTTGAAGATCTTCCTGAAGCTTTTGATGGTTATCGAATAACACAAATAAGTGACATCCATATTGGCAGTTTTGATAATAAAGAAAAGCTCGAATATGCTATAGATTTGATCAATGAGCAAGCATCAGATACGATTTTGTTCACAGGAGATTTGGTTAATAATAGAGCGGATGAAATGATCAGATGGAAAGATAGTTTTACAAAACTAAAAGCACGAGATGGGCTATTCTCAATTTTAGGGAACCATGATTATGGAGACTATACACGTTGGGAAACGAAGGAACTAAAGAAATTAAATTTTCAAAATTTAATTAATATTCAAAAAGAAATAGGATTTGATTTATTATTGAATGAAAGTAGATTTATCGAGAAGGATAACCAACGAATTGCAATTATTGGGGTCGAGAATTGGGGAAAAGGTTTCAAGCAAAAGGGAGATTTGAAAAAGGCTAGCGAGATTATAGATCCGAAAGATTTTAAGATTCTGTTAAGTCATGACCCTTCTCATTGGGAATATCAAGTCGTTGATGATGAATATCATTACCATTTGACTCTTAGTGGACATACTCATGGCATGCAATTTGGTATTGAGATTCCAGGTTTAATAAAGTGGAGTCCAGTGAAATGGCGGTATAAGTATTGGGCAGGGATTTATGAAAAAAACAAACAATTTATAAATGTAAATAGAGGCTTTGGTGTCTTGGCATATCCCGGAAGAGTTGGGATATGGCCAGAAATTACAGTTATAGAGCTTAAAAAAGGCCAACAACCCGCATAAAACAGAGGAATTGGCGTTTTTAGAATAAAATTTACTATTTTTAAGAAATTACTATGAAAGCCTCTGGAAGCGCTCAAGTTTTCATCAGTGACAAAAAATCGTAGGTTAGTAGCCAATGTGTTTAAGTTAAAACTTGATATTATGTCAAAATTTGGGGAACTTATTGATGTTGATATTCCTGTCTTATTAGATTTTTTTACTGACTGGAATGAAGAATCGGCAGAAATGCATGCAGTGTTGAGAGATGTGGCCGCCGCCCTGGGGGATAAGGCTAAAGTAATAAAAATTGATGTTGATAAGAACAAGGATCTTGCCGATGCTTTACGCATTAAGGCATTACCGACTTTTATTATTTACAAAAGTGGAGAAATGAAATGGCGTCAAAGTGGTGAGCAAGACGCAAACACGCTTATAGGATTGATTCAGGAATACGCTTAAAATTGAATCCTTTAGCAGAATAAATGTCCAAAAATCTCGGTAGAGTATATTGCATGTTCTTAAAAGCTTTCTCACTGTCATGAAAGACAATAATACTACCGCGATCAACATTCTTTATAACATTTTTTAGGCATTCTTGTGGTAATACCTTCTTGTTATAGTCTTTAGATAAGACCGTCCACATAATAATTTTAAAATCAGCATCTAAGATGAGTTTAGATTGCTCTCTGTTAATCCGACCATATGGAGGTCTAAATAATATACTATCTATGTGTTGTTCTGCCAAATTTATATCATTTAAATAGGTTGAATTATTAGTTTTCCAGCCGTTCATATGATTAAAAGTGTGATTTCCAACAGCGTGCTTTTCTTTCAAAATCCTTTGGTAAATACGTGGATGTGCTTCTACATTTTTACCAATGCAAAAAAAGGTAGCTTGAGCTTTAAATTTTTTTAAACAATCAAGAACCCAATCAGTAATTACAGGAGTTGGTCCGTCATCAAAAGTTAAATAAATAACCTTTTCATCAGTATCAATATACCATGTACGGTTAGGAAATACCGTCTTAAATATTTCAGGAATCTTGACAGGCAAGAAATTCATCTATTAATTTATATCAATTTTATTATTAGAGTCATTCGGTATATCAGTGTCTGAACGTACGGGAGAGTCATAAACATCATCGCCTATTAGGGTATTAAACAATCTTAGAGTAGCATTAAACATTTGCATCTCAGTGGTTATAAACTCTTCATCATTTTCATTGATTATGATAACATCAACTAATCCCCTGTAGCGCTCAATATCTGTGTATATTTCTTCAAATAAACGTCTTTGATTAGCCAGTGTTAATGAGCTGTAATAATTTAGATTTTCTTGATATTTCTTGGATACCTCGATGAATAATTGGCGTGCTTTGGACGTGGAATTTAATTCATAATACGCGCTAATATAGGGCTCAAGTAAGGTATAATAGCCAAAAACGTCAACAGGCATTTTTTCCATGGCTAAGTCTGCAATTTCCTCAGCTTTTTCGACTTCATTTACATTGATTAATGCTTCAATTAAACGTGCTAAATTCCCTCTGTAGGTAATGCCATTTTTTCGAGTTTCAACATCGTGATAAATATCTGTATCACCACTATTACCCCATTGCCACTTAGTCACTAATTGATACATTTTTTCCGCATCAACTCGACCCATATCAAAAGGATTTGCTCTATCAACCTTGGTTTGTATAGGAACTAACTTATAACAAAGACCATCTAACTGTAAATAATCTTTCATCCAAATATAATCATCATCCCCAAATGCACCTCCAGTGAAATAAATCGGTCTTTCCCAATTATTATTTGCAATAATATCAAGCATAAGTAGTCTGTTTTTTATTAATGCATTTCCCTTAATTCTAATATCTATAAACGGAACTATTTTAGTGCTGTCTCTAAGTGGAACAATGTTATTTGCCAATACTGTTTCTTTATTGACAGGAATTCTCACATTTTCAGTTGGTAAATAATTTGCGTTTAATTCTTGTGATCGAATTCTACTTATATCATAGCCATTCTGCTGAAGAATATGTTTATATTTTGTTCGTGGGTCATCACTTGTTATGAAATTCATAAATTCTTTAATCGGGATGGTATCACTTGTGATGGTGTCTTTTATAATGTAATCACGAGTCCCATATTTGTATTTGTCATGGGCTAATGAGGACGGAATTGGCTCACTCTCATAAGCCTTTCTTTTCATTTGATCGATATACCAATCAGTTTGAAATAAACTTGTATTAACAACACGTACATCTGTTCGAATACCCTCAATCTCTTGCGCATACCACAATGGGAAGGAGTCATTGTCTCCAATTGTAAATAATATGGCATTGGGATCACACGATTCTAGGTATTTTATGGCCATTGCATGAGCAGTTTCTCGACCAGAACGATCATGGTCATTCCAATTATTTGACGCTAAAACTCCTGGAACAAGAATAAGACTCATCATGCTAATCGCGGGAGCTAATATGCCACTTTTGATGTGCTTTTTTAAGTAGTTAATTATGGCATATGTACCAAATCCAATCCATATGGCAAAAACATAGAATGATCCTACCACGGAATAATCACGCTCTCTTGGTTCAAAAGGCCTGACATTTGTGTAAACTTGAATAGCAAGTCCCGTGAAAAGAAAAAACACTAATAAGGTCCAAAATAATTTTTTATCATTGTTGTATAGGAAAAACAAACCAATCAATCCTAAAATTAATGGCAGAAAATAGTAAGTATTTCTTGCTTTGTTATTCAATACATCGCTTGGTAAATCATTTTGAGAAACCCCCAAATGCCACTCATCGATTGGTTTAATACCACTAATCCAATTACCATGAGAATCATATTTTCCTTGAATATCATCTTGTCTTCCCGTAAAGTTCCACATGAAATACCTCCAATACATGTAACCTAATTGGTATTCTAGTAAATAGGCAATATTGGAAGCCATAGACGGTTTTTCGACATCAATATATTGGCCAAATTGACGTAAAAAATCATGATAATCGTCGAAGTCTATTAATCCTTGAGCGGCTTTGCTTTTGGTTTCGTTAATAATATTTCTTAATTCATTTTGCATTTGAAATTCCGGCTTTAAATTAAAATTTAAATAGCCAGTATACATCATGTAATTCTTCGCATGCTCAGAACTCCACATTCTTGGTAGCAATGAAGCGTGTTTTGAATTATAATTCTGATTATTGTTCTTATAGTCATTTACGATAACATACTTCCCTTTTTCAAAGTCACGCTCATATTTTGGTTTGTCATCAACATAAGGATTATTTTTATCCAATCCGGAGTACATATCAGTAAATTGTGGGCCATAAAACAAGTGTGTCTTAGGGTACTGCTCAAGATTATAATACGCTAGTAATTCTCTTGCATTAGAAGGGTTGTTTTCATTTATAACCACATTAGCATTGGCTCTAATGGGGAGCATTAACCACGTAGAAAACCCTATGAGTAAAAATGCTAAACATAAAATACCGGTATTAATATGTCTTAATCCTTTTTGACGCGTAAATTTTATACTAAGATAAAATGCCGCAATTAAGACAATTCCCGCTATTACAGAGCCTGAATTGAAAGGAAGCCCAATCGAATTGATAAAAAATATTTCTATGGCACTAAAGTAAAGAAGAATATTTGGAGCCAATAATTTAAAAATGAAGAGAAGGATCGCAACCACCGAGAGGTTGGCAATTATGAAATTTTTTGTGGTGATTGTTTGATAGTTTTTAAAAAAATAAATAAGTCCGATGGCCGGGATTGTTAACAATCCCATAAAATGAACTCCGAAAGATAAGCCCGTTATGAAAGAAATTAGAATCAACCACTTATTTCCACGTGGTTTGAACATGTCTTGTTCCCATCTTAGACCCAAATAAAACATGACAGACATAATTAATGTTGCCATTGCATAAACTTCTGTTTCTACGGCATTAAACCAAAATGAATCTGTAAATGTAAACGCTAAACTTCCTACTAAGGCACTACCTAAAATAGCGTTGTTTTGGATTGAGGTATTTGACTCGATTGAACCAACAACTTTTTGAAGAAGCATTGTAATTGACCAAAACATAAAAAGAATCGTGAAAGCACTCGAGAAGGCACTCATCATATTCATTAACCACCCTATTTGGGAAGGATCTGTAGAAAATACAGAGAAAAAAGCACCAAGCATCTGAAATAAAGGAGCTCCTGGGGGATGACCAACTTGTAGCTTACTAGATGTTAAAATGTATTCTCCAGCGTCCCAAAAACTCACTGTGGGTTCAACCGTTAAAGTATACGTTACTAAAGCTACAAAAAACGCAAACCATCCTAGAATGGTATTCCACTTTTTAAAATTATTTGAATTCATAAGAAGTTGTTGTTACTGCCCGCGAATTTAATAATAATTCTAAAACAGAGTGGTGTTTTTAGTGAAACGTTAGATAATGACAATTATTTTTTTCCAAAAATATTTGTGCAAATAAAACTTTGTTCTAAATTTGCACACCTTATAAATCATTGGCCCATGGTGTAACTGGCAACACGTCTGTTTTTGGTATAGAAGAGTCTAGGTTCGAGCCCTAGTGGGCCAACAAAAGCTTTCCATCTCAGGAAAGCTTTTTTTTTAATCATATTTTAAAGGTGAGAACAGGTCTTTTTGCATGATTTACCAAGTCCTCGCTAACACTACCATTAAAAAAATGAGCAATGCCTTTACGACCGTGTGTGCTGATGCCAATAAGCCCTGCATCAATATGATGTGCAAAATTTAAAATACCCTTCTCAATGGTATAATCATTAAACACATTTATTGTGTAGTTTTTGAATCTTGAATTTTTTAAAAATTTATGAAATGTTGAGTCAGCATCATCGGTGGTAATAAACTTACTTGGCGTGTTTACAATAAGCAAATGTAAGGTGGCGTTAAATAGCTTGGCAAATTTAATGGCTTTTTTAAAGCTGACTTTGTTTTCATCAGAAAAATCAGAGGCGTATACAAAGTTTTTGACCCGAAATGTTTTGTGATAATTTTTAATGACTAGAACAGGGATATCGCTCATTCTAACTACTTTTTCAGTATTGGATCCAATAAACATTTCTCGAAATCCACTAACCCCGTGAGAACCCATGACAATTAAATCAATTTGAAGATTTTTACAGGTATCCATAATACCATCGAAAGCTTGATGAAATTTTACAATTTCATTTATTTTAACTTTTTTTAAAAAAGGTTTATCAGTAAGATTTTCAAAGCGTTTTTTAGCTAGTTTTAAATAAAAAAGAGCCTCGGGTAATTCACTTCTCGAGTTGAGAGCATCAACTTCGTTGATAGGAAGTTCAAGCATGTGTAACAAGTAAATTTCACAATCATGTTTTTTAGCGAGTTGTGCTGCTACGTGAAGCGAATAATCTGCTTGAATTGAAAAGTCTGTTGGAACTAATATTTTTTTCATTAAAAGTTAAGTTACTTTATAAATTTAATGAAAAAAAATGACAACTTAAGGTTTGTATAAGTCTGTAGAAATATTGTATATTTGCAGCGTTGAAAGAAAAAGATTAAGGAGGGGACAAAAAGTCCCCTCTTCTTATACTAAAAAATGTTTAGAGCAAAAGTAAAAGATTTATTAGACGATTGTCTTAACCAAAGACCTGATTTATTTTTAATAGATTTTGATATCATGGGGGATAATCAAATAAAAATTATTATTGATGGTGATGATGGTGTACTTGTTGAGGACTGTATGCTTGTTAGTCGTGCCATAGAACATAATTTAGATCGTGAGGTAGAAGATTTTTCACTCGAAGTAGCTTCGGCGGGTGCGACATCTTCACTGACTCATACAAGACAATATTTAAAAAATATTGGTAGAACATTACAAGTAGAAACGGTTACAAACCAAAAATTTGAAGGATTACTCAGCCATACTGATGAAAATGAAATTGTGATTGCGTGGAAAGCAAGAGAACCAAAGCCAGTAGGTAAAGGTAAGGTGACAGTACAAAAAACAAGAATATTAAAACTCGACGAAATCAAAGAAGCGAAAGTTAAGATAAAATTTTAATCTAGTACGAAAATTATGGAAAATATTGCGTTAATTGACTCATTTTCAGAATTTAAAGACGACAAACTAATTGATCGTGTTACTTTAATGGCCATTTTAGAAGATGTATTTAGAAATGCATTAAAAAAGAAGTTTGGAGATGATGATAATTTTGACATTATTATAAATCCAGATAAAGGTGATTTAGAAATATGGCGAAATAGAGTTGTTGTTGCGGACGGTGATGTTGAAGAGCCTAACCAAGAAATATCGTTATCTGAAGCTCAAAAAATTGAGCCAGATTTCGAGGTAGGAGAAGATGTGTCTGAAGAAGTAAAGTTGATAGATTTGGGGCGTCGTGCAATTTTAGCCTTGAGGCAGAATTTAATTTCTAAAATACATGAGCATGACAACACAAATATTTATAAGCAATTTAAAGACTTAGTAGGAGATATTTATACTGCTGAGGTGCATCATATCAGACATCGTGCTATCATTTTATTAGATGACGATGGGAATGAAATCATTTTGCCAAAAGACAAGCAAATTCCGTCAGATTTTTTTAGAAAAGGAGAAAATGTTAGAGGTGTTATTGAAAGTGTCGAACTGAAAGGTAACAAGCCAGCTATCATTATGTCTCGAACTTCACCGTTATTTCTAGAAAAGTTATTCGAACAAGAGATACCTGAGGTTTTTGATGGTTTAATTACTGTAAAAAAGGTTGTTCGGATACCCGGTGAAAAAGCAAAAGTTGCTGTAGACTCATACGATGATCGTATTGACCCTGTTGGTGCCTGTGTTGGGATGAAAGGGTCTAGAATTCATGGGATTGTTCGTGAATTAGGAAATGAAAATATAGATGTGATAAATTTCACTAACAATATTCAACTTTTTATCACAAGAGCATTAAGTCCAGCAAGAGTTACCTCGATTAAGTTGGATGAAGAAAACCATCGTGCTGAAGTTATGCTTAAACCAGAAGAAGTGAGTAAAGCTATTGGTAGAGGAGGTCATAATATTCGTTTAGCTGGTCAGTTGACTGGATTTGAAATAGATGTTTTTAGAGAAGGTGTAGAAGAGGATGTTGAGCTTTCGGAATTTTCGGATGAAATTGATACATGGATTATTGATGAATTCTCTAAAGTTGGTTTAGATACTGCCAAAAGTATTCTAGAGCAAGATGTTGATGATTTGGTAAAGCGTACAGATTTAGAAGAAGAAACAATTAATGAGGTTATGAGAATTCTTAAGGAAGAATTTGAAGAATAACATATTTAGTATATATTAAAGCAGTTTATGGCTGAAACAATTAGGTTAAATAAAGTATTGCGGGAATTAAATATTTCTATCGACAGAGCCGTTGATTTTTTAGAAACTAAAGGCATTGAAGTAGAAAAACGTCCAACCACAAAGATTTCGTCAGAAGTTTACCAAGTGTTGTCTGACGAATTTGAAACAGACGCAAACAAAAAAGTAGCTTCTAAAGAGGTTAGCGAAGCTAAACTCAAAGAAAAAGAAGCTTTAAGAGTAGAGCGCGAAAAAGAAATTGAGGCTAAACTTCAAAAGGAAGAAGCTGCAAAAGTTGAGGTAGTCAAAGCAAAGTCAACACTTGAAGGTCCAAAACAGGTCGGAAAAATTGATTTAGACACCAAAAAGCAAAAAGTAGAACCTTCCCCCGATGCCACTCCACCACAAGAGAAAGAAAATACAGAAGAAGTCAAAGAGCCAACTGAAAAAGAGGTATCCGTTACTGACTCAAATTCTGATGAATCTAAAGTGGTCGAAGAAGCTAATGCTTCTAAAGGTGAAAAATTAACAGATACTGAAGAGCCAAAAGAGGAAAAAGTTACTACGAAATATCAAAAGTTAACTGGGCCAAAAATCTCAGGTAACAAAATTGATTTATCGCAATTTAATAAGCCTAAAAAGAAAAAAGAAGAAAACAAATCTTCGGATAAAGCCGCTGATGCCAAGAAAAAACGAAGAAGAATTAGCAAAGCCAGCCCATCAACTGGGGGTGGTCCTGGTAGAGCATCAGGAAATAATAGAGCTTCTGGTAATAGAGGGAAAGCAAGAGGAGGTCAAAGGAGACCTCAGGCGGTAAAGGCTGAGCCAAGTGCTGAGGAAGTTCAAAAACAAGTTCGTGAAACGTTAGAAAAACTTCAAGGCAAAACTAACAAAGGTAAAGGAGCAAAATATAGAAGAGAAAAAAGAGATCAGCATAGAGAGCAAACAGAAATAGATCAACAAATTGAAGCAGCAGAAAGTAAAATTTTAAAAGTCACAGAATTTGTCACTGCTAATGAAGTTGCTACGATGATGGATGTTGGAGTTACTCAAATTATATCTGCCTGCATGTCCCTAGGGATGATGGTAACCATGAATCAACGATTGGACGCTGAAACATTATCGATTGTTGCTGAAGAATTTGGTTATAAAGTTGAATTTATTACTGCAGATATTGAAGAGTCTTTTGAAGAAATTGAAGATAAAGAGGAGGATTTATTACCAAGAGCACCGATAGTTACTGTCATGGGACACGTAGACCATGGTAAAACATCCTTGCTTGATTACATAAGAAAAGAAAATGTTATTGCAGGAGAATCTGGTGGAATAACTCAGCATATTGGTGCTTATGGAGTAGAGCTAGAAAATGGTGAAAAAATAGCGTTTTTGGATACGCCAGGGCATGAGGCTTTTACGGCAATGCGTGCCCGTGGAGCACAAGTGACTGATATTGCTATCATTGTCGCAGCAGCAGATGATGATATTATGCCTCAAACTAAAGAAGCAATTTCTCATGCCCAAGCGGCAGGAGTACCAATAGTTTTTGCAATCAACAAGATAGATTTGCCAGATTCAAATCCAGAAAAAATAAAGGAAGGATTGGCTCAAATGAATCTATTGGTTGAAGATTGGGGTGGTAAAATTCAATCTCATGATATTTCTGCAAAAGTAGGAACTGGAGTCAATGAATTATTAGAAAAAGTATTACTTGAAGCAGAATTATTGGAATTGAAAGCTAATCCAAATAAAGTAGCTCAAGGGACAGTCGTTGAAGCGTTTTTAGATAAAGGACGAGGTTATGTTTCGACCATTCTTGTTCAGGCAGGAACTCTCAGAATCGGAGACTATGTGTTAGCTGGAAAGAATAGCGGAAAGGTGAAAGCCATGCATGATGAGAGAGGTCATGATATCTTAGAGGCTGGTCCCTCAACACCAGTATCTATCTTAGGACTAGATGGTGCCCCACAGGCAGGGGATAAATTTAATGTTTTTGAAGATGAGCGTGAAGCCAAGCAAATTGCGGTCAAAAGAACACAGCTGCAAAGAGAACAATCTGTAAGAACACAGCGCCACATAACATTAGATGAAATTGGCCGACGAATAGCTCTTGGGGATTTCCAAGAACTGAATATTATTTTGAAAGGGGATGTTGATGGCTCTGTAGAAGCCCTCACGGATTCTTTCCAGAAACTATCCACGGAAGAAATTCAAGTCAATATTATTCACAAAGGTGTTGGAGCAATTACTGAAAGCGATGTATTATTAGCGACAGCTTCTGATGCTATCATCATTGGATTTAACGTCAGGCCAATGGGTAATGCTAGGCAAATTGCAGATAAAGAAGAAATTGATATCAGGACTTACTCTATTATTTATGATGCGATTAATGATTTGAAGGATGCCATGGAAGGAATGTTATCACCTGAACTTAAAGAAGAGATAACAGGGACAGCTGAAATTAGAGAAATATTTAAAGTTTCTAAAATTGGAAGCATAGCCGGTTGCATGGTGACTAATGGTAAGATTATTAGGAATTCTGGCATCCGATTAATTAGAGACGGGGTCGTAATCTACACAGGTGAATTAGCTTCGCTTAAACGTTTTAAGGACGATGTTAAGGAGGTTTCAAAAGGATACGACTGTGGAATGCAAGTCAAGAATTACAATGACATTCATGAAGGTGATATCATAGAATCTTTCCATGAAGTAGCAGTTAAGAAGAAATTGAAATAATTCAGTAAAACAATAAAAAAAAGGGGCTTACAGGCCCCTTTTTTTTATTGTTTTGGATTGGTGCTATCAGTTTTTGGCTTGAAGTAGAAGGCATTTGAGAATTTACGCTTGATTTTTACCAATGCTCGGTCAGCTTCAAGGCGTGTTTTAAAATTTCCAACCCATATTTTATAATTAGGTGTTTCAAATTGTTTCTCAGAATGCCATTCAGAAAAAGATTGATTAAACTCTTTTTGAGCTTTTTCTGCACCAGATCTCGCGCCACTGAAAATTTGAATTTTATAATTTAATTCCGAAAGGTTGACTTCTTTTTTTAGTTTAATTAAGGTGTCAATTTGACTATTTTTATGGATTCGAACAGTTCCTTTTTGACCATGCATTTCATGACTTAAAAACAAAGATAATGAGCTAAGTAACACGATGAAATTTAAAGAAATAGGTTTCATTTTTTTTTCATTTTTGACAAATGTAAAGTATATCGATCAAATCTTATCTAAATTTATTATTTAGAATGTTTATAAATTATGAATTAACGCTTCTGTAACATTTCTAAAATCGACTTTATACCTTACTTTTGTGCGAGATTTTTATAACCGAACTTAAATTCTTTTATGAAAAAATCGTACCAAAGATTAGAAGACAATTCTACTAACAATATGAAACAGGTAAAATACCGCAACTCAGTCTCAAAATTACGTCTTTTTGGTTCCGTCTTTTTACTCGCTCTTTCCTTGTCTTTATTTGCACAGGATGGAGATCCTACCAAAGGAAAGTCATTATTCAATACGAATTGTGCTGCTTGTCATAATCTAGATAAAAAGATGACAGGACCAGCCTTAAGGGGTGTTGAGGCAAGGCTTGCGAATGATGAAGGACTTGACAGAAATTGGCTAAACTCATGGATTCGCAACAGTTCTGCTCTTATCAAGTCGGGAGATGCGTATGCGAACAAAATTTATGCTGAATATAACGGGGCTGCAATGACCGCATTTCCACAATTTTCAGATCAAGACCTTTCGGACATATTAGCATATACAGCTCAAGAAAAAGCACAGCCAGCTGCAGTAGCCGCGGCTTCAGGAATTCCTTCTGCTCAAAACGCCTCTGATTCAGGATTGACAAATAATATCATCCTAGGTGCTTTGGCAGTAATGTTTATGTTGTTAGCGATCGGTTTAATCCTTGTAAAACAAACATTACGTCGATTTGCAGTAGCCAATAATGTTGAAATAGCAGAAGCTACACAGGGTAAATCTCTTTGGAAAGCTTTTATTCAAAATCAGTTTTTGATGTTGATTGTGGCTATTTTCTTTTTACTATCAAGTGCGTACTTTGTTTATGGCTATTTGATGCAAGTAGGAGTAGATCAAGGATATCAGCCAGTGCAACCAATACATTTCTCACACAAAATTCACTCGGGAGATAATAAAATTGACTGTAAATACTGTCACTCATCTGCTAGGGTGAGTAAACATTCGGGAATACCATCCGTAAATATTTGTATGAATTGTCACAAATCGATTTACGAATACAATGGAGAGGTAACAGATGAATATAGCAAAGAATTTTATGATGCTGAGATTCAAAAAATATATGCTGCTGCTGGATGGGATGATGTTGATCAACAGTACACAGGAGAGACTCAACCAATAAAATGGGTGAGAATTCATAATCTCCCTGATTTTGCTTATTTCAATCACTCACAACACGTCTCAGTGGCTGGTATTGAATGTCAGACATGTCATGGTCCTGTAGAAGAAATGGAAATTATGTATCAGTATTCTTCATTAACTATGGGTTGGTGTATAAATTGTCACAGAGAAACAAACGTCAAGGTTAAGGACAACGAATATTACACAAAAATACACGATCAATTATCCAAAAAATATGGTGTTGATCAGTTAACGGCAGCCCAAATGGGAGGTCTGGAATGTGGTAAATGTCATTATTAAAATATTTAAGAAGTTAACAAAGTTAGATTATGTCATCAAACAAGAAATACTGGAAAAGTGTTGAAGAGCTAAACGAAAACAGCTCAGTTGTTGAGGCGCTGAAGCAAAAGGAATTTGTTCAAGAAATTCCTGTGGATGAATTTTTAGGCGATAAAGAAACATTAGAAACATCTTCTACTTCACGACGTGATTTCCTAAAATATGTTGGTTTTAGTACAGCGGCTGCGTCATTAGCAGCTTGCGAAGGGCCTGTCATAAAATCAATTCCTTACGTTGTACAACCAGATCAAATTATTCCAGGAGTTGCAAATTATTATGCATCTACCATTGCTAACGGATATGATTTTGCAAGCGTTTTGGTGAAAACAAGAGAAGGACGTCCAATTCAAATCCAAAATAATGAATTGGCATTGACCAATGGAGGTGCTAATGCAAGAGTTAATGCTTCAGTTTTAGATTTATATGATAGTCAGAGAGTTGCAGGTCCAAAGAAAAATGGAGATTACAGTTCTTGGACGGAGTTTGATTCAGACACAATCTCAGGCCTTAATGATGCAGTCACTAATGGTAAAGATATCGTACTATTAACACAAACCTTTGCGAGTCCATCAACATCAAAACTTATAGCGGAGTTTAAAGAAAAATATAATAACGTAAAGCATGTCATTTACGATGCCATATCCGAGTCTGCTGCTGCCGATGCTTACGAAAATAAATATGGAGTTCGCGGTTTAGCAAATTATGACTTTTCAAAGGCCTCAACTATAATTTCTGTTGGAGCAGATTTCCTTGGAGATTGGCAAGGTGGAGGTTTTGACTCAGGATATTCAAAATCACGAATTCCAAGTCACGGAGAAATGTCGAGGCATACTCAATTTGAATCTAATATGACTCTCTCTGGGGCTAATGCTGATAAAAGAGTTCCAATAAAGCCAAGTGAGCAGAAAGTTGTTTTGGCTAAAATATTTGGAGCAATTACTCAAACACAGATACCTGGAAAACTAGCGGATCACATTCAAGCAGCTGTAGATACAGTTGTTGCAGAATTGAGAAGTGCTGGAAAAAATGCAGTAGTTGTATCAGGAGTTCAAGACGTAAACGCCCAGGCTCTCGTTTTAGCTATTAATGAGGCCCTAAAAAGTAATGCTTTTGAGCCACATGTAACTATTAAAACACGTCAGGGCAATAATGCTGACGTCATGGCCTTAGTCAATGATATGAACGCAGGTTCTATAGGAGCGTTAATCATGTGTGGTGTCAATCCTGTTTATAGTCTACCCAATTCAGAAGATTTTATTTCCGGACTTTCCAAGACTGATATGACGGTGTCTTTTTCTATGAAGGAGGATGAAACTTCTTCAAGGGTTCAATATATAGCAGCATTACCCCATTACTTAGAATCTTGGGGAGATGTAGAAATGAAAACTGGTCATTATGGTTTAGTCCAGCCCACGATAAGGCCATTGTTTGATACAAAACAATTTCAAGAGGCTTTGTTATTATGGAATGGTAATACCGCAACATATCACGATTATATAAAGAATCATTGGACATCTGATATTTTAGGCGAAACTTCCTGGAATGATACACTTCATGACGGTGTTTATGTAAGTGATGCTAATGATAAATATGAATTTCTTGAAAAGTCTAATGTCATTGATTTGATAGGAAGCGCTAAAACATTAGGGACTTCAAAAGGTGCCGAAATGGAGATAACTCTTTATCCTAAAACGGGTATGGGAGATGGACAGCAAGCAAATAATCCTTGGTTACAAGAATTTCCGGATCCATTAACTAGAGCAACATGGGATAATTATTTAACTGTCTCTGAATCTGATGCCAAAAAAATTGGACTTTATTTAGAGCCAAGTACATTTTTTAATCAAAGTAGTCATGATGCGACTGGGGGTCTAAATGGTAAATATGCTAACGTAACAGTTAATGGAGTTACGATGAAGGTTCCTGCCATTATTCAGCCAGGTCAGGCAAATGGTTCTATAGGATTGTCATTTGGTTATGGAAGAACATTAGGTTTGAAAGATGAAATGCAAACAGGTGTCAATGCCTATGACTTTTATGTTGATTTTAATCCTGTTCAGGAAGTTCAAATTGAAGCAACTGACGGTAAGCATGAGTTTGCTTGTGTACAACTACACAACACACTGATGGGTCGTGGTGATATAATTAAAGAAACTACACTTGAGGTTTTTAACTCAGAAAAGGCAAGTGTATGGAACCCAATGCCTGTTGTTTCCCTGAATCATATTGAAACGCCTGTAACCTCCCCGGATGTCGATTTGTGGGATGAGTTTGATCGTTCAATAGGGCACCATTTCAATTTATCAATTGATTTAAATGCCTGTACAGGATGTGGGGCTTGTGTCATAGCATGTCATGCAGAAAATAATGTTCCTGTTGTTGGAAAAGAAGAAATTCGTCGTAGCCGTGATATGCATTGGCTACGTATTGATAGATATTATTCCTCCGAAGATTCTTTTGAAAAGGATGATGAAAAGAAAGACAATATAAAAGGATTAGGTAGTTCTCTAAGTTCTTTTGCGGAAATGGAATCACCTTCAGCTAATCCTCAGGTGGCATTTCAGCCAATAATGTGTCAACATTGTAATCATGCTCCATGCGAGACTGTATGTCCAGTGGCTGCTTCATCACATGGTCGTCAAGGGCAGAATCACATGGCTTATAATCGTTGTGTAGGAACTCGATATTGCGCTAATAACTGTCCGTATAAGGTACGTCGCTTCAATTGGTTTTTATATAATGGAAATGATGAATTTGATTATTACATGAACAACGATTTGGGTCGTATGGTTATTAATCCAGATGTAACAGTTAGGTCTCGAGGAGTTATGGAAAAATGTTCAATGTGTATTCAGATGACACAGAAAACAATTCTTGATGCAAAACGAGATGGACGTTTAGTCAACAAAAATGAATTTAAAACAGCATGTTCTGCTGCTTGTAACAACGGAGCAATGGTCTTTGGAGATATAAATAACAAAGACAACGATATTGTAAGGTTGAAAAACGATGAAAGAGCGTATCACTTGCTAGAGAGTGTTGGGACAAAGCCAAACGTGGTTTACCAAACAAAAGTGAGAAATACAAAAAAATAAATTAATTAAGAAACAACTATAAAAGATTATGGCGTCTCATTACGAAGCACCGATCAGAAGACCTTTAGTTACAGGAGAAAAGTCATATCATGACGTATCTGTTGATGTAGCAGCTCCTGTAGAAGGTAAGGCAAATAAATCTTGGTGGATTGTGTTTTCAATTGCATTGGCAGCATTCCTATGGGGAATAGGATGTATTATTTATACAATTTCAACAGGAATTGGAACCTGGGGTTTAAATAAAACTGTTGGATGGGCTTGGGATATTACTAATTTTGTTTGGTGGGTTGGTATTGGTCATGCTGGAACACTTATCTCAGCAGTGTTGTTATTGTTCCGTCAAAAATGGAGAATGGCCATCAATAGATCTGCTGAAGCGATGACAATATTTTCCGTTATTCAGGCAGGTTTATTTCCGATAATTCACATGGGCCGTCCTTGGTTAGGATATTGGGTATTACCTATTCCAAACGCATATGGATCTCTGTGGGTTAACTTTAATTCGCCTTTATTATGGGATGTGTTTGCAATTTCAACATATTTATCGGTTTCGTTAGTTTTTTGGTGGACAGGTTTACTTCCTGATTTTGCAATGATAAGAGATAGAGCTGTCAAGCCATTCCAAAAGAAAATATATTCTTTACTAAGTTTCGGTTGGACTGGAAGAGCAAAAGACTGGCAACGTTTTGAGGAGGTTTCCCTGGTTCTTGCTGGGTTGGCAACACCTTTGGTGCTTTCTGTACATACGATCGTATCTATGGATTTTGCTACTTCTGTTATCCCAGGATGGCACACAACAATATTTCCACCATATTTTGTTGCAGGAGCAATCTTTTCAGGATTTGCAATGGTTAATACATTGTTAATTATAATGAGAAAAGTTTGTAGTCTAGAAAACTACATTACAGTTCAACATATTGAACTAATGAATATTGTTATCATGTTAACGGGATCAATTGTAGGGGTAGCTTATATCACTGAATTGTTTATAGCATGGTATTCTGGTGTTGAGTTTGAACAATACGCTTTTTTAAATAGAGCGACAGGTCCTTATGCATGGGCTTATTGGATGATGATGTCTTGTAACGTGTTTTCTCCTCAGTTCATGTGGTTTAAGAAATTAAGAACGAGTATTATGTTTTCGTTTTTCATATCTATTGTTGTTAACATTGGTATGTGGTTTGAAAGATTTGTAATTATTGTTACGTCACTTCACAGAGATTATTTGCCGTCATCTTGGTCAATGTTCTCACCGACGTTTGTTGACATTGGAATATTTATTGGGACTATTGGATTTTTCTTCGTTTTGTTTCTCTTGTATGCTAGAACATTCCCTGTCATTGCCCAAGCGGAAGTTAAAACAATTCTCAAATCATCTGGAGAACGATATAAAAAGATAAGAGAAGCTGGTAATAGCTTGGTAGGTACTGGTTCAGATAATAGAACCTCGAATAAATCAAATAACAAAAAATAGCATATGGAATCTTCTAAAGTAATTCACGCTATATATACCGATGACGATGAGCTTATGGCTGCTGTTAAAAAAGTAAAAGCGGCGAAGCATCACATTGAAGAGGTCTACACACCTTTTCCAGTTCATGGATTGGACAAGGCGATGGGCCTAGCACCAACAAGAATAGCTATTGCAGCATTTTTATATGGTTGTGTTGGTATAACTGTCGCTGTTGTCATGATGAATTTCATTATGATCGATGATTGGCCACAAAACATTGGGGGTAAACCAAGTTTTAGTTACCTTGAAAACATGCCGTCTTTTGTGCCAATTATGTTTGAAATGACGGTATTCTTTGCGGCACACCTTATGGTAATCACTTTTTACTTACGAAGTAGAATGTGGCCTTTTAAAAAGGCTGAAAATCCAGATCCTAGGACTACGGATGATCATTTTTTAATGGAAATCCCTGTACATGGTAACGCTAAGGATTTAAAAACACTGTTGTCGGACACAGGAGCAGTTGAAATTAATATCGTAGATAAAGAAGAAGAACATTAGATATGAAAGGCATAGTAAAAATAACATTGGTTGTAATGATTGTTTTGGTTTCGACGTCTTGTAAAAAAGACTCTAGACCAAATTATCAATTCATGCCAAACATGTATGAACCTGTAGGGTATGAAACATACGGACAATATGATGTTTTTCCGGATGAGCAGTCTGCCCTGTTACCAGCAGAGGGTACGATTGCAAGAGGCTATTCCTTGTTTGATTACGGAAATTCAAACGAAGAATACATGAGAGCTAAATTAGAATTAAAAAGTCCGTTGAGTTCTTCCGATATTGACACCAAAAGAGGGAAAGAGTTGTATACAATATACTGCGGTATTTGTCACGGAACGAAAGGAGCAGGTCAAGGGTATCTTGTTAAAAGAGAAAAGATATTAGGAATTCCTAGTTATGCTGATGCAGCTAGAGCAATTACTGAAGGAAGTATTTACCATACTGTTTATTATGGAAAAAATGCTATGGGATCATATGCAAATCAATTAGATGAACAGGAACGTTGGCAAGTTGTAGCTTATGTCATGAAGCTAAAAGGAGATTTAGAGAAATAAGATTATTAGATAAAGATTATACACATCGATATGTACACGTTATCAAATAGATTAAAAATATTTTCAGTAGCATTAATGTTTTTAGGTGCAATAGGATGGTTTTATTCCTATTCAAATTCGCATATTTCCCTAGAGGAAGTTAAAACAATGCTAGCCGAGGAAGCTTCACACGGAGGAGGTCATGGAGAGGAATTAGATTCACACGCTGTGGTTACTGAAAGTCATGGGACTTCAGATAATCACAACACCGAAATGTCACATAATGATGATGTGGATGTGCACGACTCGGATCATGCTGAGCATGTTATGCACCAGATTCACAACAGACCTTATTCAGCGTTGTATGTGGCTGCATTCTTTTTTATGATGATTGCTCTCGGAGCATTGGCTTTTTACGCTATTCAGTATGCTTCTCAAGCAGGTTGGTCTCCAGTATTATTTAGGGTCATGGAGGCTATCTCATATTATCTTTTACCAGGAGCTATTGCAGTGCTAGCAATTGCCTTGTGGGCTGGTCCACATATTTTTATATGGATGGATCCTGATGTCGTTGCTCATGACGAGCTGATACAAAATAAATCAAGCTGGTTAAACACATCATGGTTTGCAATAAGAGGAATAATTTTTATTGCTGGCTGGAGTGCTTACCGATTTTTTTCAAGAAAATTTTCGATCGCTCAAGATAATGCGGACATAAACGACAATAGTAATTTTAAAAAGAATTTTAGAATATCGGCGGCATTCCTAGTGTTTTATATTTACACAGAATCAATGATGTCTTGGGATTGGATTATGAGTGTTGATCCTCATTGGTTTTCTACATTGTTTGGGTGGTATGTGTTTGCAAGTATGTTTGTGAGTGGTATTACGGTTATTGCATTAATCACCATTTATCTGAAATCAAAAGGATTAATGGAGTTTGTCAACGACAGTCATATGCATGATTTAGCTAAATTTATGTTCGCTATTAGTATTTTTTGGACGTATTTATGGTTTTCACAATTCCTTCTTATTTGGTATGCTAATATACCCGAAGAGGTGACCTATTTTGTCACGAGAATAGAGGATTATAAACTACCATTTTTTGGTATGTTGGTAATGAATTTTATTTTCCCATTTTTAGTTTTGATGAACAGTGACTACAAACGGATACCTTGGTTTATCGTAATGGCTGGTATAGTTATTCTAATTGGTCATTATTTAGACGTGTTTAATATGATCATGCCAGCAACGGTTGGCGATAGATGGTCTGTTGGGCTTCCTGAGTTAAGTGCTTTAGCGTTATTTTCAGGGTTGTTTTTACTATTAGTTTTTTATGCTTTGTCAAAACATCCATTATTACCAAAAGGAAATCCTTTTATTAAGGAAAGTGAACATTTTCATTATTAATTAAAATAAATAAAGAACAGATATAACAATGACGGCTTTATTAACAATTATAGTTTTAATATTTATTGCAGTTGCTATTTGGCAGATGGTGAAAATCTTTGATTTAGCAAATGCAGGAAAGGAAACTTCACCCGTAGCAACTGATAAAGACAATAGCTGGAACGCATATTTTATGCTTGGCTTTCTGATTTTTATCTATGTGATCACTATTCTTTGTTTTGTGTATTACGGAGATTTACCACTAGTATCTAATTCAGCCTCTGCACACGGTCCTGATATTGATAATTTAATGATTATCTCTATGATAATTATCTTTTTCGTTCAAACTGTAACACAATTCTTGTTGCATTATTTTGCCTTTAAATACAAAGGAGAAGAAGGTAGAAAGGCTTTATATTTTGCAGACAATGATCGCCTTGAGTTAATTTGGACTATCATTCCTGTTATCGTATTGGCAGGTTTGATTATTTACGGCCTTTTTACTTGGTCGGATATTATGAATATTGATCAAGATGATGATACCATTGTTGTTGAACTATATGCGCAACAATTTAATTGGAAGGCAAGGTACGCAGGAGAAGATAATGTTTTGGGTGAAGCTAATGTAAGATTAATAAATCTTGACAATGCTAATATTCTTGGGCTAGATGAGTCAGACCCTAACGCCCAAGATGATATTATTACTACAGAATTACATTTACCTGTTGGCAAAAAAATATTGTTTAAGATGAGATCGCAGGATGTTTTACACTCAGCTTACATGCCACATTTTAGGGCACAAATGAATTGTGTTCCTGGGATGATAACACAATTTGGATTTACACCAACAGTAACCACAGCTGATATGCGTCAAAACCCAGATATCATTGACAAAGTAACTCGAATCAATAAAATGAGAGTTGCTAACAAGGATAAGGTTGAAGAACGTGGACAGGACTTGAGGTATGAGTTTGATTATTTGTTGTTGTGTAATAAAATATGTGGTAAATCACATTACAACATGCAGATGAAAATAATTGTTGAAACAGAAGAAGAGTATGAGGCTTGGCTAAACGACCAAAAAACATTCAAAAATTCTTTAGTTCAAAATTAAATAAAAAAGATTTAAATAATTAAATATAGATTATGTCAGCACACGCAGATACCCACGGCCACGACGATCATGGACATCATCATAAAGAAACGTTTGTAACAAAGTATATTTTTAGTCAAGATCATAAAATGATAGCGAAGCAGTACCTTATTACGGGTACCATCATGGGTATTATAGGAGTTATGATGTCAATGATGTTTCGTATGCAGATCGCATGGCCTGAAGAACCAAATGTATTGTTTGAAGCTCTATTGGGGAAATGGGCTCCAGGAGGTGTAATGGATGCCGATATTTATTTGGCATTAGTGACGATTCATGGAACCATCATGGTGTTTTTTGTGCTAACTGCCGGGCTAAGTGGGACATTTAGTAATTTATTAATTCCATTACAAATTGGGGCACGTGATATGGCTTCGGGTTTCCTCAATATGGTGTCATATTGGCTATTTTTCGTGTCAAGTGTGGTGATGGTAATTTCCCTTTTTGTTGAAGCGGGACCTGCAGCAGCAGGATGGACTATTTATCCGCCATTAAGCGCCTTACCATTGGCTCAAGCAGGTTCTGGTATGGGAATGACTTTGTGGTTAGTCTCCATGGCAATTTTTATTGCTTCATCACTTCTAGGTTCTTTGAATTACATTGTAACTGTTTTAAATCTCCGTACAAAAGGCATGTCAATGACACGATTGCCGTTAACAATTTGGGCCTTTTTTATAACTGCGGTTATAGGTGTTATTTCTTTTCCCGTACTGTTATCTGCCGCTTTGTTATTGATTATGGATAGAAGTTTTGGAACGTCATTCTTTTTGTCTGATATTTTCATTCAAGGTGAGGTTTTACATTACCAAGGGGGTTCACCTGTTCTTTTTGAACATTTATTTTGGTTTCTAGGTCATCCAGAGGTGTATATTGTAATTTTACCTGCTATGGGTCTAGTTTCAGAAATTCTAGCAACAAACTCTCGCAAGCCTATTTTTGGATATCGCGCTATGATTGTATCTATCTTAGCCATTGCATTTTTATCAACCATTGTATGGGGACACCATATGTTTATTTCCGGAATGAATCCTTTTCTTGGCTCTGTGTTCACCTTCACTACGTTGTTGATTGCGATACCTTCTGCGGTTAAAGCTTTTAATTGGATTACAACATTATGGAAGGGTAACTTACAAATGAATCCTGCCATGCTTTTTTCAATTGGCTTTGTGTCTACCTTTATTACAGGTGGATTAACAGGGATTATTTTAGGAGATAGCGCTTTGGATATTAATGTGCATGACACGTATTTCGTAGTAGCTCACTTCCACTTGGTAATGGGTATTTCTGCACTATATGGTATGTTTGCTGGAATTTACCATTGGTATCCAAAAATGTTTGGCAAGATGTTGAATAAAAACCTAGGCTACATCCATTTTTGGGTAACAGCTATCTGTGCGTATGGAGTATTCTTCCCAATGCATTTTATAGGAATGGCTGGTTTACCACGTCGTTATTATACTAACAGTAATTTCCCTCTTTTTGACGACACTCAAAATGTACAAGTTATTATCACAGCATTTGCCCTCATAGGCGGTGTCGTTCAGCTGTTATATTTATATAACTTTTTTGCAAGTATTTTTTATGGTAAAAAAACAGTTCAAAATCCTTGGAGATCAACAACGTTAGAATGGACTGCTCCTGTAAAGCATATTCATGGAAATTGGGAAGGTGAAATTCCTCATGTACACCGATGGTCTTACGATTATAGTAAACCAGGTCACGATGATGACTTTGTGATGCAAAACGTTCCTTTGAAAGAAGGCGAAGAAGAATTACATCATTAAATAATGTATCTCCTTTAAATATATCATAGGAATATATTTAAGAGTAAAATCAACAGAGCCTTTCCATATTGGAAAGGCTTTTTGTTTATATTTGTTAAGTATGAACGAAAATTTAGATCCCACGACTGGTAACATTTCATCCGAAGAATTAGATGCTGAAAAAAAACTTAGGCCTTTATCTTTTGATGATTTTACAGGTCAAGATCAAGTATTAGAAAACCTTCAAATTTTTGTTCAAGCAGCGAATAGACGTTGTGAAGCTTTAGATCATGCATTATTTCATGGACCACCAGGATTGGGAAAAACAACGTTAGCAAATATCCTTGCGAACGAATTGGAGGTAGCTATTAAAGTAACATCAGGGCCTGTTTTAGATAAACCAGGTGATCTTGCAGGGTTACTTACTAATCTTGATGAGAGAGATGTCCTTTTTATTGATGAGATTCATCGATTAAGTCCAATAGTTGAAGAGTATTTATATTCAGCGATGGAGGACTATAAAATCGATATTATGATTGAAACTGGACCAAATGCAAGAACTGTTCAAATTAACCTAAATCCATTTACCTTAATTGGAGCCACTACGCGTTCTGGGCTTTTAACGGCCCCGATGCGTGCACGATTTGGAATTCAAAGTAGGTTACAATATTATGATACTAAATTATTAACAACCATCGTACAACGGAGCGCTAGTATTATTGATATCCCAATTTCAATGGAAGCTGCAGTTGAAATTGCTGGTCGAAGTCGAGGGACTCCCCGAATTGCCAATGCATTATTGAGGCGTGTAAGAGATTTTGCTGAAATTAAAGGTAATGGTGAAATTGATATACGCATTGCCAAATATGCACTTGAGGCGCTACACGTAGATGCGCATGGTTTAGATGAAATGGATAATAAAATTTTATCAACTATTATTGATAAATTTAAAGGCGGACCTGTTGGAATTACCACGATAGCAACCGCAGTTAGTGAGAGTGCTGAAACCATAGAGGAAGTCTATGAGCCCTTTCTTATTCAACAAGGGTTTTTGATGCGAACACCAAGAGGACGCGAGGTTACTGAACAAGCATATAAACATCTTGGAAAGGTAAGGGATGCAGCGCAAGGAGGTTTATTTTGATAAACAATACAGAAAAATATTCAAACCTTATTAAGACCGAAGCTAAACGCCTCGGTTTTTTATCTTGTGGCATTAGTAAAGCTCAATTCTTAGAGGCTGAAGCTCCAAGGTTAGAAAAATGGTTGACAAAAAATATGCATGGGCGCATGCAGTATATGGAAAATCATTTTGACAAAAGATTAGATCCAACAAAACTTGTTGAGAATTCTAAAAGTGTCATTTCTTTATTGCTAAATTATTATCCAACAAAAACACAAATTCATGAAAAGGCGCCAAAATTAAGTAAATATGCCTACGGAATAGATTATCATTTTGTCATAAAAAATAAATTAAATGAACTACTACAATACATTAAGGAAGAAATAGGCGATGTTTATGGTCGAGCTTTTGTAGACTCAGCACCCATTTTGGACAAAGCTTGGGCTGCCAAGTCTGGTCTAGGATGGATTGGGAAACACAGTAATTTACTTACTCAAAAAGTAGGTTCTTTTTATTTTGTAGCTGAACTTGTTGTTGATTTGGAGTTACAATATGACACACCAGTGACAGACCATTGTGGAACTTGTACAGCCTGTATTGATGCTTGTCCAACAGAAGCAATAACAGAACCTTACGTTGTTGACGGTAGTAAATGCATCTCTTATTTGACAATAGAACTAAAAGAGAATATCCCTAATAATTTTAAGGGACAAATGGATAACTGGATGTTTGGTTGTGATGTGTGTCAAGACGTTTGCCCTTGGAATAAATTTTCTAAACCGCACAGAGAACCTCTATTTAATCCACATCCTGAGTTATTAGAAATGACAAAACAAGATTGGGAAGAAGTAACAGAAGAAACTTTTAAAAAAGTTTTTCAAAAATCAGCTGTAAAAAGAACAAAGTATTCTGGACTGATTAGAAATATTAAATTTTTAAAAGAACCTTAATATTATTTCTTTTTTAGCGTCAAGGGAGTAAATTTGTTCATCTAACTAACAGTAGGAACTATGAGTAAAGAAAGTAAACGTCGTGAAGCCTTATTATATCATTCAAAACCTACACCTGGAAAGATTGCTGTTGTTCCGACAACGAAATACGCAACCCAACGTGATCTTTCATTAGCGTATTCTCCAGGAGTTGCAGAGCCTTGTTTAGAGATTGAAAAGAATCCATCGAAAGCTTACAAATACACGACTAAAGGAAATCTAGTCGCTGTTATTTCAAATGGTTCAGCTGTTTTAGGATTGGGGAACATTGGCCCCCTTGCTTCAAAACCTGTTATGGAAGGAAAGGGGTTACTTTTTAAAATTTTTGCTGATATTGATGTTTTTGATATTGAAGTAGATACAAATGACATCGAGACATTCATTCAAACAGTTAAAAATATTGCGCCAACTTTTGGTGGGATAAATTTAGAAGATATTAAAGCTCCTGAGGCATTTGAGATAGAGAGAAGACTGAAAGAAGAGTTAGATATCCCAGTAATGCATGATGATCAACACGGGACTGCTATAATTTCTGCAGCAGCGTTAATAAATGCTCTTGAAATACACAATAAAAATATTGAAGATGTTAAAATTGTAGTCAGTGGTGCTGGAGCTGCTGCAATATCTTGCACAAGACTCTATCAGTCATTTGGTGCAAATCCTGAAAATATTGTCATGTTAGATAGTAAGGGAGTCATTCGGAAAAATCGAGAAAACTTAACCTCTCAAAAAGCAGAATTTGCAACGTCAAGACACATTAATTCGATAGAGGAAGCAATGATAGACGCAGATGTTTTTATTGGATTATCAATGGCAAACATATTAACACCTGAAATGTTATTAACCATGGCGAGTAAACCAATCGTTTTTGCAATGGCTAATCCTAATCCTGAAATCACATACCAATTAGCAGTTGATACGAGAGATGACATAATCATGGCAACAGGTAGAAGCGATCATCCAAATCAAGTAAATAACGTACTTGGTTTCCCATTCATATTTCGTGGAGCACTTGATGTACGAGCGACAAAAATTAATGAAGAAATGAAAAAGGCAGCAGTACTTGCCTTAGCAGAACTGGCCAAGCAACCCGTTCCTGAGCAGGTAAATGTCGCTTATTCAGAAACAAAACTTTCTTTTGGTAAGGATTATATCATACCAAAACCATTTGATCCTAGATTAATTGCTGTAGTGCCACCAGCTGTCGCTAAAGCTGCTATCCAAACAGGAATAGCAAAAAAAACAATTACTAATTGGGAGGCTTACGAGGATGAATTAAGAGGTCGACTTGGCAGTGATAATAAAATTGTGCGCTTGATGCACAGTAGAGCTAAATTAGATCCAAAGCGTGTTGTTTTTGCAGAAGCAGATCAATTAGCAGTACTAAAGGCAGCCCAAATTGTATATGATGAAGGCATCGCTGAACCTATTTTATTAGGTCGAAAAAAAGCAATCAAGGCCTTGATGAAAGAAATTGAGTTTGATGCTAACGTCAGTATTATTGATCCAAAAAGCGACGAAGAAGAACCACGAAAAGATTCATATGCTGAAGTGTTTTGGAAACAGCGAAATCGACGAGGAATTACATTACTTTCAGCTAAAAAACTGATGAGAGAACGCAACTATTTTGCTGCAATGATGGTAAATGAAGGTGATGCAGATGCTCTTATTTCGGGATATTCTCGAAGTTATCCAACCGTGGTCAAACCAATATTAGAACTAATTGGCTTGGATAAAGGTGTGACACGAGCGGCAACCACCAATCTTTTAATGACTCAAAGAGGGCCTTTGTTTTTGAGTGATACTTCAATTAATATTAATCCTGATTCAATGGACTTAACCACCATTGCAAATATGACTGCAACAACAGTAAAAATGTTTGGTCTTCAACCGGTCATTGCCATGGTCTCTTTTTCTAATTTTGGATCGTCAGAGCATCCAAGTTCCAAAAAAGTACGTGAGTCCGTAGCATATTTACATAAATATTATCCCAACTTAATTGTCGACGGCGAATTACAAACAGACTTTGCTCTTAATAATGACATGTTGCAAGACATCTTTCCTTTTTCAAAGTTGGCAGGAAAAAAAGTTAATACCTTGATTTTTCCAAACCTTGATTCAGCTAATATTACTTACAAGCTTTTAAAGGAATTAAATAAGGCCGAGAACATTGGTCCAATAATGATGGGATTAAAAAAACCTGCTCATATTTTACAACTGGATGCAAGTGTTGATGAAATTGTCAATATGGCTGCAATTGCTGTTATTGATGCTCAAAAAAAACAAAAGCGGGAGCAGCTAAATGCAGGCTTGAATTAAGAATATGTCAAGTTATATTGTAAATAATTTTATTACATTTGAAACGCGAATAAAACGTATTTCATGATTACACATATTCAAGGTAAATTAACTGAGAAAAACCCTACTGATGTTGTTATAGATTGCCAAGGTATTGGTTATCGAATCAATATTTCAATGCATACATATTCTCAAATTCCTGATAATGAAAATTTACGTTTGTATACCCACCTTCAAGTTAAAGAAGATTCGCATACCTTATTCGGATTCTCATCGCTGGCAGAGCGTGAGATTTTTAGGTTACTTATATCTGTTAGTGGAATTGGAGCTAGTACTGCTCGAGTGATGTTGTCTTCATTGACACCAAAACAAGTTCGTGAAGGAATTGCATCAGAAAATGTGACATTGATTCAATCTGTAAAAGGAATTGGACTTAAGACAGCGCAACGGGTGATAATTGAGTTGAAGGATAAAGTTTTGAAAGTATATGATATTGACGAAGTTAGTGTTCTAAAAAGCAATACAAATAAAGATGAAGCGTTATCTGCTTTAGAGGTTTTGGGTTTTTCAAAAAAACAAGCTGAAAAAGTTATTGATAAAATAATCAATAATCAGCCAGAAGCAAATGCAGAAACACTCATTAAAGAGGCCCTAAAAAATCTATAAAGAATTTGAAGACAACCAACTTTACACTTTCTAAGTTTATTCAAGTACGCTTACTTTTAGCTTTTGTGTTGATTTATCAGACAAGTTCTGTAGCTCAAGAAACAACTGAAGTCAATCGTGATTCAACTTCAACAACCTTTTCATTTGGAAATTTGAGTTTACCAAATCCAGATAGTATTGTTTCAAAGTACACCTATGATGCGTTAACAGATAGATATATTTACAATGAAATTGTTGGTAGTTTTAATATTAATTATCCTGTTATTTTAACGCCAACTGAATATCAAAAGTTGGTCTTACAGGAAAATTTACGAAACTATTATAAACAGAAAATTGATGCTACTGATGGAAAAAAAGAAGGAGCTGAAGATTTGAAAAAAAATTTAATTCCTGATTTATACGTTGATTCAAATTTCTTTGAAACAATTTTTGGAGGAAATACTATTGAGGTAATTCCTCAGGGATCAGTGGAAATGGACCTTGGGGTGCTTTACACTAAGCAGGACAACCCTTCCTTTTCTCCAAGAAATAGAAGTAATTTCACCTTTGATTTTGATCAAAGAATTAGCTTAAGTTTATTAGGGAAAGTTGGAACAAGATTACAAGTTACGGCAAATTATGATACGCAGTCTACCTTTGATTTTCAAAACTTAATAAAACTAGAATACACCCCTACAGAGGACGACATCATTCAGAAAATTGAAGTTGGTAATGTCAGTATGCCATTAAATAGCTCTCTTATTTCAGGTGCGCAAAGCTTATTTGGAGTCAAAACGCAATTGCAATTTGGAAAAACTACGATAACAGGAGTTTTCTCTGAGCAACAATCTCAAACGAGAACTGTGGTCTCTCAAGGTGGTGGAACTTTAGAAGAGTTTGAGTTTTTTGGTCTTGATTATGATGAAAATCGTCACTTTTTCTTGGCACAATATTTTAGAAATAAATATGATGAGGCTTTAAATAACTATCCTTTTATTAATTCACAAGTTCAGATTACAAGAATTGAGGTTTGGGTGACAAATCGGACAAATCAGACAGAAAACGTACGAAATATTGTTGCTTTTCAAGATTTAGGAGAGTCAGATATTTTAGGCTCCACTGTTAATGTTAATATTGGGCCCAATGCTCTTCCTGATAATGGTAATAATGATTTTGACCCAACTAATATAGGTGGTGCAGGATCACAGTTGACATCCGCGGTGAGAGATATCGCCACTGTTCAATCAGGGATTTTGGTGCCAGGCGTTAACGAAGGTTTTGATTATGGTAAATTAGAAAATGCACGAAAATTAATTCAGGGGAGTGAGTATAATTTAGATACTCAGCTTGGATATATCTCTCTAAATCAGCGGTTACAAAACGATGAAATTTTATCAGTTGCTTATCAATATACCGTTGGGAACGAAGTTTATCAAGTTGGAGAATTTGCTAATGATGGTGTTGATGCGACCGACAGCTCAATAGATGCAGGTACAGGGAATACGGTAATTAATAACAATAATTTAGTAACCAAAATGCTTAAAAGCGCTGTCACTAATGTTGACCAGCCTATTTGGGACCTAATGATGAAAAACATATATAATACAGGAGCTTTTCAATTAGATCGTGAGGATTTTAAGCTGAACATATTTTACACTGAAAGTTCTCCGTTAAACTATATAACCCCAGTTGAAGGAACGCCTTTCCCTGTACCTGAAACAAATGAGACAGCCTTACAAGAAACTCCGTTACTGCGCGTATTTAATTTAGATAAATTAAATTTCAACAACGACCCACAAGCAAATGGAGATGGGTTTTTTGATTTTGTACCAGGGATTACTGTGATACAACAAAATGGAAAAATAATATTTACGAATGTCGAGCCTTTTGGAAAATACTTATTTGATGTGTTAGATATTGATAATAATCCGTCTGATAATATCGCCGACTATAATGATATCACTCAGTATAATGCCAATCAAGAAAAGTATGTTTATGATAAACTTTATAAACAAACTAAGACCGCAGCTTTAGAGGACGGAGAAAAAAATAAGTTTCAAATAAAAGGGCGATACAAATCATCAGGAAGTTCAGGAATACCGATTGGCGCTTTTAACGTTCCAAGAGGCTCTGTCAAGGTAACCGCTGGAGGGCGTGTTTTGGTGGAAGGGGTAGATTATACAGTAAATTATCAAATTGGAACAGTTCAAATTCTTGATCCTGCGCTTCAAGCATCTAATACACCTATTCAAGTGTCTGTTGAAAATAATGCGCAATTTGGACAGCAAACAAGACGGTTTACGGGCTTAAATATTGAGCACCAATTCAATGAGAATTTTGTTGTTGGTGGAACTTTTTTAAATCTCAACGAACGTCCTATTACTCAAAAAGCCAATTATAATAGTGAACCAATTAACAACACGATTTTTGGATTGAATGGAAATTACTCTACAGAGGTGCCATTTTTAACACGCTTAGCAAATAAACTACCAAGCATCGATACCGACGTCCAATCTAATTTTTCTATTCGAGGAGAATTTGCTTACTTATTACCTGGTTCGCCAAAAGGAACAAATTTTCAGGGAGAAGCCACCTCTTATGTGGATGATTTTGAAGGAACACAAAATGCCATTGAATTACTGACGCCACAATCATGGTTTCTTGCGAGTAGACCAAGAGATTTAGGGCGTGTTTATTCCGAAGGTCCTGAAGATGATAATGGTATCCAAAATGGCTTTGACAGAGCCTTTTTAAATTGGTATACTATTGACCCAATTTTTTACAGTAGTCGCAAACCAACAGGAATTTCAGATGATGACTTATCTGATTTATATACTCGCAGAGTTTTTATTGATGAAATTTTTCCGCAAACAGATATTATTCAAGGTCAGGCCACAATAATACCTACTTTAGATTTATCATATTATCCAACGGAAAGAGGCCCGTACAACATGGATCCTGATGAGACAGATGACGTACTTGATAATCCCCAAGACAGTTGGGCTGGAATAACTAGGCAGCTAACGTCAACAGATTTTGAACAAGCAAATGTAGAATACATTGAATTTTGGTTATTAGATCCATTTTTGAATAACCCTACTAACCCGGGAGGAAAGTTGACTATTAATCTTGGTAATATCTCTGAAGACATTATTAAAGATGGTAGAAAACAATATGAAAATGGTCTTCCTGAAAGTGGAGATATAAGTACATTGCCGCAAACTGTCTGGTCGAGTGTTGTGCCACAAAATCAATCTTTGATTTATGCTTTTTCAACACTTGGACAAGAAAGAGCAAACCAAGATGTTGGTTATGATGGTTATGATGATATTGAGGAGGCCTCAGTATTTTCAGCTTTTGCGGGGATAGAAGATCCTGCGAAGGACAATTACACATATTTTTTAAATACCGAGGGTAATATTTTTGAGCGTTACAAACAATATAATGGGCTTGAGGGTAACTCGCCAGACACCTTTACTGAAACAAACAGAGGCTCTACGACACAACCTGACGTTGAAGATATCAATAGGGATAATACCATGAACACTATTGATAGTTATTTTGAGTATGAAATGGACATCACTCCTTCAAGTTTGGCTGATTTGAACAATGGATTTATAGTAGACAGAAAGGAAGACAATGTCACGCTTCCAAATGGGGATAATGCAACTACAAAATGGTATCAGTTCAGAATACCTTTAACGGAACCAAGTAACCAGGTGGGAGGTATAACGGATTTTAGATCCATAAGATTTACAAGATTATACCTTAAAGAATTTACTCAAAATACCATTTTGAGATTTGCATCATTGGATTTGGTAAGGAGCGACTGGCGACGCTATAAACTTGCTCTAGATGAGGAAGTAAATAACGATAACGATAATACAGATTTTTCTGTTGGAATTATTGGGTTATTAGAAAATGATGGAAATTATGTGTCTCCTCCAGGAGTGGAGAGAGAACAACTTAATAATAATAACACGATTGTTAGACAAAATGAACAATCACTTTTGGTGAATGCTTGTGGTTTGGAGTCTCAAGATTCAAGAGCTGTTTTTAAGAATATCAGTGTTGATATGCGTCAATTCAAAAAGTTACGGATGTTTATCCATGCACAAGAGGGAACTACTCCTGGATTAGCTGATGGTGATGCTATCGGCTTTATTAGGATGGGAAATGATTTTACTCAAAACTATTACCAAATTGAAATCCCATTACAAGTTACTCCAGGTGTTTCAAATGATCCTGCTACTGTATGGCCAAATATCAATGAAATCAATTTACCCATAGAAGTTTTAGAGCAAATAAAATCACTTGGTATTACCAATGGAACACTTAGTAATGAGGATGCTACTTTTTATAATGTTGTTGATGGGTTACTTGAGCCTAATGCAATTCCAGAGTTTACTCCTTACATTTTGGGGAATCAACGTGTCGCTATAAAGGGAAATCCAAATTTTGGAGATGTCAGAACCTTAATGGTTGGTATTAAAAATGGTGTGAGGCAAGAGGTTTGTGCCCAAGTTTGGTTCAATGAACTTCGGTTATCAGATATGGATAATGAGGGTGGTTGGGCCGCTATTGTAAATATGGATTCTAATATTGCAGACTTTATGGATATCTCTGCAACAGGAAAACAAAGCACCTCTGGTTTTGGAACAATAGAGCAGGGTCCTAATGAGAGAAGTAGAGAAGATGTTAAGCAATATGACTTCGTGACAAACATCAATTTAGGGCAATTATTTCCAAAGAAATGGGGAATTCAATTGCCATTTAACTACGGTCAAAGTGAGGAATTAATTACTCCCGAATATGACCAACAGTACAAGGATGTAACACTTCAAAGCAGAATTGACGCTGCGGAAACATCTCAAGAAAGGACTGCCATAAAAGAGCAATCTGAATCTTACACAAAACGTACAAGTGTCAATTTTATTGGGGTTAAAAAGAGCAGGACTAACGAAGAAAAAAAACCACGTTTTTACGACGTGGAAAATATGACTCTTAATTATTCGTTTAATCAAACTGAACATCGAGATTACGAAATTGAGGATGCTCTTGACCAAAGTGCACGAGTAGGCGCTAATTATAATTATAACTTTAGCCCTGTGAGGATAGAGCCTTTCAAAAAGAATGACTCACTTTTTAGGTCAAAATATTTAAAACTATTTAAAGATTTTAATTTTAATTTGTTGCCAACGAGCATCTCTTTAAACGCAGATTTTTTAAGACAATTTAATAAGCAAAAATTTAGAGAAATAGATTTAGGAGGTGGGAATATAGGTTTAGAGGAGTTGTTTAGAAGAAATTATACTTTTGATTTTCAGTATACAATTAATTACAATATTACAGATGCGTTGAGTTTTAATTTCACAGCTTCCAATAATAATATTGTAAGAAATTATTTTATCGATGATAATTTAAGTGGAGCCCAAGATCCCGACTTAGATATTTGGGACGGTTTTTTTGATGTGGGCGATCCAAATAGACAATATCAGCAATTGGAACTTAATTATGAACTGCCATTTAATAAAGTGCCATTCTTAACCTTTTTAAAGGCAAGTTATGCCTATACTGGTGATTTTCAATGGCAGAAAGGTTCAGATTTATTTGGAAACCTGACTGTGGATGGTCAGACATTTGATTTAGGGAATACTATTCAAAACTCAAATAATCACCGTTTGAATACCTCTTTAGATATGTCCAGGCTGTATAGATATATCGGTTTAGTTCGTAAAACAAATACTAAGAACTCTAAAAAGGGGGTGCCAGGTTCAGGATCAAAACAAAATCCGGCAAAATCCGGAAACAACTCTAATAAAACGTATAATACAATTATTGATTTATTGACCATGATTAAGCGTGTTCAGGTGAATTATACTGAGAATAACGGAAGTTTCCTACCAGGATATTTACAGACACCAGGATTTTTTGGAACGATGAAGCCTTCTTTTGGTTATACCTTTGGTAGTCAAAGAGATATAAGAAGAGTGGCAGCTAGAAATGGCTGGTTAACCGTCTTCCCTCAGTTCAATCAACAGTATACCGAGGTACACAATGAAAATTTAGATTTTTCTGTAAATATTGAGCCTGTGAGAGATTTAAAAATTGATTTGACAGGAGGGAGAAGTTATTCTGATACTTTCACAGAAAATTTTAATACCATAGATAACAATGGAGATGGTCTAAGCGATATTTACAATTCACAAATTCAAAATACGTTTGGAAACTTTAATATTTCTACATCATTGATCAAAACAGCCTTTAGTAAAAGTGATGAATCGGGTTCTGATACTTTTGAAACGTTTAGAACTAATAGATTAACAATTGCTAACAGGTTGGCATCAAGAGCTGGGATTGACATCAATGATCCAAGTAATTTAGACGGCGATGGTTTTCCAAGTGGTTTCGGTAAGTCTAATCAAGCAGTATTGTTACCGGCCTTTTTGTCTGCTTACACTGGGAAAGATGCTAGTAATGTGAAATTAGGTGCTTTGAGAGATATTCCAATTCCAAATTGGACGTTAAAGTACACCGGTTTTATGAAAATGAAGTGGTTTAAAAAGCGTTTCAGTCGTTTTTCTTTGACTCATGGCTATAACGCGACATATACCATTAATCAGTTCAGAACCAACCTAGATTATGATGTAGATAATCCTGATGATATAGATCAGGGAGGGAATTTTAAAAATGAAATTTTATATAGTAATATCAATTTAATGGAACAATTTAGTCCCTTGTTTAAACTTGATATGGAAATGAAAAACTCACTTAAAATTTTAGCTGAGGTAAGAAAAGACAGATTATTATCAATGAGTTTTGATAATAATTTATTAACTGAGATTAAAGGGAATGAGTATATTATTGGTTTGGGTTACCGCATTAAAGATCTTAGAATAAATTCAAAATTAGCTGGACCTAGACAAGTGATTAAGAGTGATCTTAACATGAAAGCGGATTTGTCTTTAAGAGACAACAAAACAATAATTAGATATCTTGATTTAGATAATAATCAGGTAACTGCAGGACAGACTATTTGGAGCTTGAAGTATTCTGCAGATTATGCCTTTAGTAAGAATTTAACCGGAATCTTTTATTTTGATTATGCCTTTTCAGAGTATGCAATTTCAACGGCATTTCCGCAAACAACCGTTCGTTCCGGTCTAACATTACGTTACAATTTTGGAAATTAATTAATTAAATACTTAAACACATCCTAATATGAATATTCCATTAAATTTAAAGTACACAAAAGACCACGAATGGATTCAAGTAGATGGTGATACCATTACTGTAGGAATCACCGATTTTGCTCAGAGTGAACTAGGAGACATTGTTTATGTTGAGGTCGATACTCTTGATGAGAACTTAGATATTGAAGAAGTTTTTGGAACAGTTGAAGCCGTAAAAACAGTGTCTGATTTATTTTTACCAGTTTCTGGAGAAATTATCGAGTTTAACGATAGTTTGGAGGACGAGCCGGAAAAAGTCAATACAGATCCATATGGAGCTGGTTGGATGATAAAGGTTAAAATGAGTGATCCCTCACAACTAGAGGATTTATTATCTGCCGAAGCTTATAAAAATCTTATTGGTGCCTAGAAAGATTTTGTTTTTTGCAACTATATGTTATTCTTTTTTTTTAGGGGTAATGAGTCTCGTGAAAAGCAGTCATTTACCCGAGATTGATATTGATAATAGCGATAAGTATGCTCATGCTCTTGCCTACGGTTTATTGTGTTTAGTGTGGTACCTAACATTGTGTTCTTATAATTTTTTAAATGCACTTGTTCTTTCGTCGTTCATTGCTGTGATTTATGGCATCATTATTGAAGTATTACAAGGAGTTCTAACAGAGGTGAGAACCCCTGATTTTAACGATTTTATTGCAAACTGTTGTGGGATTATCGTTGTATCAGTGATAATTTTCATTAGAAATAAAACACAAGTTAAAAATTTATAAACCCTTGCTTTTTTAGCAAATTATTGGTTAATTTACCAATCTTGAAAAATACAATTTGAATATGGAACCTAAAAAAAATCCAAAAGCAGACGTTAGCAGAAATGGTTCAGTCTATTTTGCTGTTGGCTTAGCGCTAATGTTATTTGTAACATACAGTACTCTTAATTATAAAACATATGATAAGGATGATATTGATATAGGGATGGTCAATATGGATGATTTAGATGATGAGGAGATTCCAATTACAGAACAAATTCAAACACCACCACCACCTCCTCCTCCTCCAGTTGCTCCTGAAGTAATTGAAATTGTTGAGGATGAAGAGGAAATAGAAGAAACAGTTATTGAATCTACTGAGACAGACGAGGAAGAAGAAATTGTAGAAATTGAAGAGGTAGAAGTAGAAGAAGTAGAAGAAGATATTGAAGTGCCTTTTGCGGTTATTGAAAATGTTCCTGTATTTCCTGGATGTGAAAAAGGAAATAACGATACCAAGAGAAAATGCATGTCTGATAAAATCACAAAATTTGTTCAGAAGAAATTCAACACAGATATAGCCGGTGATTTAGGGCTTACTGGACGGCAAAGAATTAGTGTTATTTTTAAGATTGATAAAGGTGGAAATGTCACTGGTGTGAGATCAAGAGCACCACATCCAAGGCTACAAAAAGAAGCTGCTCGAGTAATTAACTTATTACCAAAAATGAAACCAGGAAAACAAAGAGGAAAGGCTGTGATAGTTCCTTACTCTTTACCAATTTTGTTTCAGGTTCAAGATTAATTGTATAGATATATTGAAATAAAAATCTCACTGTTTTAGGACAGTGAGATTTTTCAGTTTTAACCAATATGTTTGTTTTTGAAGTTGAATTCTAAAGAAAAATAAGGCAACTAAATTTAATCGCAGTGATCAATAATTTTCTTGTTTTCTGTAACCAAAAAATAGTATCTTTCAATAATTATTAGTTTTCGTTGAAATGAAGTATTCGATTTTTGTGGTGTTTTCTATAATGCATCTATGTGGCTATTCTCAAGATTTTTTAGACTACGAAAAACCACCAGTTTTTCCGAATTGCGATACTGAAATAGTGTCTGATTTAAAGAATTGCTTTCTCAATGAATTATCGCAATTTATTTCTACTAATTTTGTAGTGCCAAATAATGTTGATGAAAACAATTATAAAGGAGAAGTGGTTGTGCTCTTTGAAGTGAACGCTCAGGGTCGTTTTGTTGTCATATACATAGATGCCTTCTATGACGAACTTAAAGAGGAGGTTAAGCGTGTTTTCGCTCTATTGCCTAGTATAAAGCCTGCCACTTATAATGGTATTACAACTTTCAAGCAGTATTCTTATCATATTCAAATCCCACTAATTAATTCAACAAATCAACTCATTCAAAAAACTCAGCAAGAAAGTTCTAATTTATATGAATTCGAGTCGATTAATACCGCTGCTCTAACATACCAGAATAAAGAATTTTCAAGTCAACTTAATATCCCATTTACGCATCAGGGATATGCGAAATTTGACAGACACTTAAATATGATTGGTTTAAATAGTCACACAGCAGCTAAGCCATATATTTATCAAGATGTAGCACGATATTATGATTTAAAACAGGTTAATTTACAGACATATAAAGAAGGGACTTCTTGGTGGAGTAAAAAATTATTTAATGAGCACTTGGTGCAAGTTCAAGGTGACGATTATTGGTTTACTTTTGATCCAATTTTTGATTTACAAGCAGGAAAGGATAACGCTGCAGATTTTTCCACAACCTTCAACAACACAAGAGGGGTTTACATTCAAGGGGGCTTGGGTAAACAATTTAGTTTTTCAACATCATTTTATGAAAGTCAAGGGCGTTTTGCACACTACATAAATAACTACGCTGAAAGCTTGAGGGCATTTGGCCCAGATCCTGCAATTATCCCAGGACGTGGTATTGGAAAGCGTTTTAAAAAGGATGCCTATGATTATCCCGTTGCTGAAGCTTACCTATCTTACACGCCTAACAAATTTATAAATATTCAATTCGGTCATGGTAAAAATTTTATTGGTGATGGCTATCGATCATTGCTTCAAAGTGATGTCTCAAGTCCTTCTACATTTTTAAAATTAAACACAAAGTTTTGGAAAATTAAATACACCAATACTTGGATGTGGTTAAGAGATGTGAGGCCAGAAGTTGTTCAGGACAAAGCATTTTTAACGAAATATATGGCTAATCATTATTTAAGTTGGAATGTGTCCAAGCGTTTTAATTTAGGCTTATTTGAATCTGTAATGTGGACTAATTCTAACGATAGAGGGTTTGACGTCAATTATCTAAACCCATTAATATTTTTTCGTGCCTTAGAATTTGAAACAGGTCAAGGTGCAGGGAATGCTTTAGTTGGTCTCTCAGGGAAATATAAATTAAGTAATAACGCTAATATTTACAGTCAGTTTATTTTAGATGAATTTTCACTGAATGATATAACTGGTGGTAAGAAAAGTTGGAAAAACAAGTACGGTTACCAAATAGGTTTAAAATATTTTAATGCTTTCAAGATAGATAATTTACTTTTTCAAATGGAGTACAACAGGGTAAGACCTTACACGTATTCACACAATACGATCGTATTAAATTACGCTCATGACAATCAATCGATGGCTCACCTTTGGGGGTCAAATTTTAGTGAAACAATCCTTATTGGAAGATATCATTACAATCGCTGGTTTGCTGACGCAAAAATAGTGTTTGGTAAAAAAGGGTTTGACTTCAATAATGATGTTGATGATTTTAGTTATGGAGGAGATATTTACCGTAATTATAATGAACGACCTTTTGAATCTGGCGTTACAGTGGGACAAGGTAATACTACCAATATATTTCATTTTGAAATACAATCAGGATATGTTTTAAATCCTACTACTAATTTAAAACTATTTGCCTACGTGAGTTATCGTGATTTCAATCCTGATGCAGATACTGCAGCATCTTTTAAGAACAGCACACTTTGGTTTAGCCTTGGATTAAGGACTGATTTATTTAATTGGTATTTTGATTTTTAACGAATTAAACTTTGGTAAATTATTCGTCTTATTTTTTCAGAAGTTATAAAACCCCAGCTGTAGTTCAAGTCGTCATATTTTTTAGTTATCTCGCTATTATTTGCAATTTCGTTTTCGCTTTTACCTTCATCAATTTCATTTTGCACATTGTTTTTGAGTGTTTCTAACATTGTTAAAAAATTGAGATATTCAGATTTGTTAGAAATTGAACCATGACCAGGAATAATTTTGGTATCCTCATTAATAATTGAAAGTGCTTTTTTTACCGCGTTTATATATCCATCGATACTCCCACCTGAGTTTAAATCAATGAAAGGATATCGATTTTGAAAATAAGTATCTCCTGCATGCAGAACATTGCTTTGTGAAAAATACAGAATTGCGTCACCATCAGTATGTGCATTTTTGACGTGATAGATACTCACTTTTTCCCCATTAATGAAAATATTTAACCGATCATTAAATGTTATCACAGGAAGAGCCTCTAATGGATTGTTCAGGTTTTCTAAGCGTCGTCTTACGTTTTCGTGAGCAATGATGCTCACTCCTTTTTTTGCCATATTGACGTTGCCTCCTGTGTGATCTCCGTGATGATGTGTGTTAATTAAAATTGCTAAAGGTTCAGAACTAATTGTTTTGATTGCAGCAATTATTTTTGGAGTTAATTTTGCAAATTGGTCATCAATGATAAAGACACCGTCAGAACCTGTTGAAATTCCAATATTCCCCCCAGACCCACGAAGCATGTAAACATTATCCGATAATTGGGTTGTTGTTATTTTGACCTCTTGATTTTGGCTAAACACAATTGAACAAAATAATAAAAATATCACTGGTAGTATATGCCTCAATTTCATGAATATTGTTATTTTAAAAAACTTTAAAGTTGTTAATTATTGCTCAACATTAAATTTACAATTATCTTTGCAATCTCAAAACAGTAGAAGCAAAATAACCAATGTCTAGGGTTTCAAATTTAACTGTAAAACCAACTTCATTAATCTCTGATTTTAAGGAAATTACAAAGATGAGACTGTCGCTTAGTGTGGTTTTTTCATCAATTGCTGGCTACCTTTTAGGAGCAGATGTTGTGAGTGTCTATCATATTTTGTTGTTGTCTCTAGGAGGTTATTTTATGGTCGGTGCCTCAAACGCGTTTAATCAAATTATAGAAAGAGATTTAGATGCGTTGATGGATCGTACTAAATTTAGACCCATTCCCGCAGGACGTATGTCTGTAAATTCGGCGTTTCTTCTTGCCTCTCTTTTTACAATTTTTGGAATTATTATTTTATACATAATTAATCCACAAACAGCAATGTTTGGTGCGATTTCAATTTTTTTATACACTAGTGCTTATACACCCTTAAAAACAAAAACACCCTTAGCAGTATTTGTTGGAGCAATACCTGGAGCGATACCTTTTATGCTTGGCTGGGTTGCTGCAACCAATGATTTTGGGATAGAGCCTGGAACCCTTTTTATGTTGCAGTTCTTTTGGCAGTTTCCTCATTTCTGGGCGATAGGGTGGTTTTTACACGACGATTATCAGAAAGCAGGGTTTAATATGTTGCCAACAGGGAAGCAAGACAAGGCGACGGCGACGCAAACCATTATGTATACGGTATGGACAATTATAGTTTCAATAGCTCCAGTTTTTGGATTTACAGGAAGATTACAATTAACCATTCTCGGTGCTGTAATTGTTGGTTTAATAGGATTGGTAATGTTGTATTATGCGATACAACTTTTTAAAAAGAGAACAGTATTGTCTGCGAGACAGCTCATGTTGGCAAGTGTTATTTATATTACACTCGTACAGGTTGTTTATGTCGCTGATAAATTTATTCGATAATCATGGATTTAACTCAAGGATCAGAAAAAGAAAAACAAGCAAGAGCAAAAAAAATGATGCTTTGGTTTGGAATCGTATCATTAATAATGTCATTCGCTGGTTGGACAAGTGCTTTTGTAGTTAGTAGCGCGAGAGAGGACTGGTTAACAGGTTTTGTATTACCAAATGCATTCTCCGTAAGTGTTGCTCTAATAATTCTTAGTAGTTTAACACTTCTACTTGCGAAAAAACATTTAAAGCTCAATATGGCCTCGAAAGCGTCTTTTTACTTGGGGGCCACCATGATCTTGGGAATTGGATTTATCGTCAGTCAGCTTATAGGATTTCAACAAATTATTGATTTGGGATTTAATTTTACTGGTCCAACAAGTAATATCACAATGTCCTACATCTACATCATAGCTGCAGTACATATTTTACATGTTATTGTTGGTCTAATTTGCTTGATGGTTGTAATTTATAATCATTTTAAACAAAAATATAATACCGAAAATTTATTGGGATTTGAGTTAGCTGCGAATTTTTGGCATTTCGTTGATATACTTTGGTTATACTTGTTTTTATTTTTAGTTTTCATGAGCTAAAAATGAAAGTTTTAAATTCTTTTTAAAATGGTTTTATGTGAGCTGAGTCAAAAGGGTTTAAATTTTAATCAATGATGTTTCTTTAGATGAATAAAATGATTATTTTTGTCCAATTTTAAAAATGAATGTTATCGTATGGATAATACAGTTGTAAGTACTGGTACAGAAGGAAAAACTTGGGGAGGTGGTAGCCAACCCTTGAAATCAAGTTATGGAAAAATGATGATGTGGTTTTTCATCGTATCTGATGCATTGACCTTTTCAGGATTTTTAGCAGCGTATGGTTTTTCAAGGTTTAAGTTTATTGATGCATGGCCAATTGCAGACGAAGTTTTTACGCACATTCCGTTTTATCATGAGCCAGCACCAATGATTTATGTTGCGTTTATGACTTTTGTCCTAATTATGTCTTCGGTTACGATGGTGTTAGCTGTTGATGCAGGACATGAAATGAAAAAGGCGAAGGTGACCTTTTATATGTTTTTGACGATTATTGGGGGACTCATTTTTGTAGGATCTCAGGCTTGGGAATGGGCAACTTTTATTAAAGGAGATTATGGTGCCATCCAAACTAAAGGTGGGAATATTTTACAATTTGGGGAATATGTAGAGAAAGATGGGGAGCAGTTATTCAAAAGAGTAGCGATAAAAGACTTTGCCATCGAGGCAGCCCATGATGCACGCGAACAACACCAGCGTAAAAATGGTATTTGGTTCATGGATGAGGGGTCTCTGCCATCTTATACTGTGGACGAAGTTATGCATGGTTTGGAAGCAAATACAAATGTGTTAGTAAGGACTCAATTAATTAATGAAGACGGTGAAAAGACCGTACTGACTAGAGAAGAATCTTTACGACAAATCAAAGAAAACGGCACATCAGTTGTTGAAGGGGCTAATCTTCATGTAAATGAATACGGAACGCCATTATTTGCTGATTTCTTTTTCTTCATAACTGGTTTCCATGGATTTCATGTCTTTTCTGGAGTTGTCATTAACATCATCATTTTTTTCAATGTAATACTCGGAACTTATGAGCGTCGAAAAAATTATGAAATGGTAGAGAAAGTGGGATTATATTGGCACTTTGTAGATTTAGTTTGGGTATTCGTCTTTACATTCTTTTACCTGGTATAAACATTTATAAGCAACTTTAAGATGGCAGATCACGTACATAAATTAGAAATATTAAGAGGATTAATAAAATTCAAATCTAATACTCAGAAGATATGGGGAGTATTAATACTACTATCCATTATTACTGCAGTTGAAGTACTTCTTGGGATATACAAACCAGAATGGGGTAGAACTGTCTTTTTAGGGATGAAGGCCCTTAATTGGATTTTCATTGTACTTACAATTGTAAAAGCTTACTATATTACTTGGGATTTTATGCACATGAGGGATGAAACTAAAGCTTTACGTCGTATGGTTGTATGGACAGCGATATTTTTAATATGTTATTTACTTTGGATCCTTTTACAAGAAGCAGGGTATATCTTTGAGATATATGATAAAGGATATATAAAACGAGACTTTTAATAAGTTAAAATAAAAGGAAATGACGGTTTTTATAGCCGTCTTTTTTATTTTTACCTAATGAATAGATCAAGACTTAAAAAGCAATTAATTTTAGGAATACTTTTTTTCCTACCGGTTCTGTTTTTATTGTTTTTATATCCTTCAAGTCATAATTATGAGCCACTGGATGTTGTCAATAATGAGGTAATGGAGTTGACTGGTTTAGCTAACAATGATGCACGATTTAATGGGAATATTACCATCTTAAATTTTGTAGGATCAAGGCCTCTTTTAAAATCAACAACAACCTTGAATCTAAAAGAATTGATTTATGATAAGTTTTTAGGGTTTAAGCGATTTCAAGTGATAACTCTTGCTTTGAATGAAAGTCAAGTAGAATTAGAACAATTAAGAAAACAGTTACTTGATTATGATGCCTTGAAATATTGGAAGTTTATTACAATGGATTCATTACAAATTCAAAACATATACAATAGCTTAAAATCCAAGGACCCATTAGATAACTTATATGCAACTGACGAGGTCTTTATTATTGATTCAGAACTCATGCAGCGTGGGCGCATTGATGATCGCACAGATAATGACATTGAAAAAAATACTGCTATTTATGGGCTTAGTAGCTATAACTGTATTGAAGTTGCAGAAATAAAAAATAAAATGAGTGAAGATTTAAGGATTTTATTTACCGAATATCGACAAAAACGAAAAGGTAATTTTGATTCTTCATCGCGTCGAAAACAAGATATTAAGAAAAATGAAAAAGACTAGCTATTCATATGTTGGAATTTCCTTAATTGTGTTGGTTTTTGGAATTATTTTTATTCCAAAAATTGTTAACAGAATTACAAGTCATGATGTAACAAGAGAAGGAAGTAGATCTAGAAATTTAAGTAAAAAAATTACCGACAATACGAAACTGGCCTTTTTAACTATAAATGGGCAGCCCAAAAAGGCACCAGATTTTACATTTATAAATCAAGATGGCAACACTATTAGTAACATAGATTATGAGGGTAAAGTTTATCTTGTTGAGTTTTTTTTTACAACCTGCCCAACGATATGTCCTAAAATGAGTTCAAATCTTGTTCAGATTCAAGATTATTTCAAAGGAATGGAAGGATTTGGAGTTGCTTCAATAACAATCAATCCTAATATTGATACTCCAGAAGTGTTGAAACGTTATGCAACAAATTATGGAATTACAAATCCAAATTGGCACTTATTAACAGGGTCTCAAGACATTATTTATGAATTGGCAAACCAAGGATTTAATTTATATACCTCTGAAGAGGAAGAGGTTGACGGTGGATTTGAACATTCAGGCAATTTTGCTCTAGTTGACAAAAATGGATTTTTAAGATCAAGATTAGTTAATGGTAATCCAATCATTTACTATAATGGTGTTATTTCTGAAAAGCAACAATTTGGTGATGATGGTATGCGAGAAGAAATAAGCTTATTAAAAGAAGATATAACCAAACTTTTAAAAGAATAGTATGAATCATTCTAACGAAAAGAAGTACAATAAAGTTATTGTCATTTTATCAGTGGCAATACCCTTGGCAGTTGCTGCTTTGTTTGGCGTGAAAATTGATTTAGAATTACCATTCTTTTTACCGCCTATTTATGCCACAATAAATGCAATAACTGCCTTAGTTTTAATAATGGCTTATGTTGCAATTGTTAATAAGAAAATCAAATTACACCAACGTTTAATGCAAACAGCTATTGCGTTATCATTAATTTTTTTAGTGATGTATGTGCTGTATCATATGACGAGTGATTCTACAAAATTTGGAGGTGAAGGTGTTATTAAATCAACGTATTATATAATTCTAATCACTCACATAATATTATCAGTCATTGTGATCCCTTTTGTCTTGATTACTTACGTAAGGGCTATAACCAATAATATTGAACGTCACAAAAAAATAGCACGCATTACGTTTCCTGTTTGGTTGTATGTTGCTGTTTCAGGCGTATTAGTGTATCTAATGATTTCCCCATATTATTGAAATTGACTAACAAACATATCGTTGTTTTCTTTGTAATTTTTTTACTAGTTTTTTCACTTGAAGCTCAATGTGCAATGTGTCGTGCAGTGCTGGAAAGTGAAGATGGGCAAAGCACTGCTAAGGGTATAAATAATGGAATCATTTATTTAATGGTTATTCCTTACCTGCTAGTTGGTGGGGTCGCATATTTCATTTATCGTAAATTGACAAGTAAATAGTTTTTTAACATTTTATTAAATATAAAGTTGTAACAAATTGAGATTTTTGCAGTCTTATGTCTGTAATAAGAGAAATCACTAAAAATGTTAAAAATTAATAAACTACATAAGTCTTATCCAATTGGAGATTCCAGTTTACATGTACTAAAGGGTATTAATCTTGAAGTTGAAACAGGTGAAATGGTGGCAATTATGGGGTCTTCAGGCTCTGGAAAATCAACGTTACTTAATATTATCGGGATGTTAGATGAAGCTGATTCAGGAGATTACATACTTGATGAGGTCCCAATCAAAAATCTTACTGAAAAAAAGGCGGCGATATATAGAAATAAATTTTTAGGATTTATTTTTCAATCATTCAATTTAATCAATTACAAAAATGCCCTAGAAAATGTAGCATTGCCCTTGTATTATCAAGGCTTAAAACGAAAGGAGCGTCAAGAAAAAGGTAAATTTCATTTAACTAAAGTAGGTCTTTTGGAATGGGCCGATCATTTACCAAGTGAATTGTCTGGTGGTCAAAAGCAGCGTGTTGCTATTGCACGCGCTCTCGCAGCTGATCCAAAATTATTATTGGCTGATGAACCAACGGGTGCTTTAGATACTACTACTTCCTACGAGATTATGGAATTTCTTCAACAATTAAATGACGAGGGTAAAACCATTTTAATTGTGACTCATGAAGAAGATATTGCAGCAATGTGTAAACGTGTTGTAAGGTTGCGAGATGGCGTGATAGAAGAAGATAAGAAAGTGAATCAAGTTAGAGCAGGACAACATGTTTGATATCGATCTTTGGCGTGAAATATTTCAAAGTATAAATAAAAACAGACTGAGAACACTCATGTCTGGATTTACTGTGTTGTTTGCAATCATGTTGTTTACCATACTTTTTGGTATTGCAAATGGCTTGCAAAACACCTTTACAGAAGCCTTTGGTGACGATGCTACAAATGCTATTTTTATTAGATCTGGCACAACTTCTAAAGCCTCAAACGGACTTCAAGCTGGACGGCGTATTCAATTTGATAACAATACGTTTAGCAGTATTAAATCTGAAAATAATGATAATATTGAATACATAACCTCAAGAATTTTTAAAAATGTTACAGCAACATTTAGAAATGAAACTGATAACTACTCTGTAAGGGCAGTACATCCAGACCAGCAGTTCATTGAAAAAACATCAATAGATGAGGGTAGATACATCAACCAAAGAGATTTAGAAAACAAGACTAAAGTTATTGTAATTGGAAGTAAAGTAGAGGAGGATTTATTTTTAAAAACTACGGCACTTGGGAAATATTTAAATCTTAGTGGAATACAATATAAAATCGTTGGAATTTTCTCTGATGAGGGTAACGATGATGAAGAACGGATTATTTATATGCCTTTAACGACAGCACAACAAGTTTATGGGAACAACGATTACATAGATCAAATAAGCTTAACCTATAATCCAAAACTTAATTTTGATGAGGCGATTGCTTTCAGTAACAAATTAACGTCAGAGCTAAAAAAACTCTTTTCTGTAGCTGTTTCTGATCAAAGAGCAATTCGCGTAAGAAATCGTGCATCAGAGTCTCAAAGTGTTAGTGCGTTGACAACGGGATTAGGAATTATTATACTTGTAATTGGTTTTGGGACCTTAATTGCTGGTGTTGTGGGTATCAGTAATATTATGATTTTTATCGTAAAAGAGCGAACAAAAGAAATAGGAATCCGAAAGGCCCTTGGAGCTCCGCCAAAATCAATTGTCTTTATAATCTTATTAGAGTCTATCCTTATAACCATCATTGCTGGATTTTTGGGGTTAATTATTGGTATGGCAGTTTTAAAATATGGAGGACCGAGTTTAGAACAGTACTTCATTAAAGATGCAGCAGTCAGTTTAAATCTCATTGTTGCAGCAACAATAACGCTAATTGTATCTGGAAGTATAGCAGGATATTTACCAGCAAAAAAGGCATCGCAAATTAAACCAATTATAGCATTAAGAAACGATTAGTAATGATAAGATTTTTATTCGACAGAGATACTTGGCAAGAAGTTTATGATAGTTTGACTAAAAACAAATTGCGTTCAGTATTAACGATGGTTGGTGTTTGGTGGGGGATACTGTTATTAATCGGCTTATTGGGGTCTGCTAGAGGATTAGAAAACTCATTTAATCGTTTGTTTGGAGATTTTGCGACGAATAGTGTATTCGTGTGGTCTCAAAGCACGAGTAGACCATTTAAGGGTTTTCAAGAAGGGAGACGTGTCCAATTGACATTATCAAATGCAGAAAAAGTAAGAGAGAATGTTGAGGGGATTGAATTTGTAGTTCCAAGAAACATCACTCAGAGTTTTGTTGTTCATGATTTTTTGTCAGGTAATTTTGGAGTTTATGGAGACTATCCGTTATTGGACAAAGTGCAAAAAAAGAACATGCAATTTGGTCGTTTTATCAATCAAAATGACATAGATAACAATAAAAAAGTTGTCGTAATTTCTGAAGACATCTACAAACAGTTGTATGAGAAAGATGAAGAAGCTGTTGCATCTTACATACAGATTAACAGCATTAATTTTAAAGTAATTGGTGTTTTTGAAAGTGAAGGTATGGGAGGCGGCCCGTCGGCGGATATGCATATTCCTTTTACAACGTTTCAGCAAGTCTACAATAGCGGAGATCGTATTGGTTGGATGATGATTACTGGAAGACCAGAATTTGATATCAAGCAGATTGAAAAAGATGCAAAGTTAATTTTGAAAAATTTAAACAGCATTCACCCTGATGATAAAAGGGCTTTTGGAAGTTTTAATTTAGGTAAAGAATTTGCTAAAATCACAGGATTTTTAACAGGAATGCAATTTTTAACTTGGTTTGTTGGACTAGCAACACTGATAGCCGGAGTTTTTGCAATTGGGAATATATTACTGATAACTGTAAAAGAGCGAACTAAAGAAATCGGCGTAAGACGTGCTTTAGGGGCAACACCGTTTGAAATTAAAAGGCAAATTGTTGTAGAAGCTGTTTTTATAACACTTATCGCTGGTCTATTTGGTATTATCTCAGGAGGTTGGATTTTGATTTTATTGGATAATGCCTTTGGGCAAGGTGACGAAGCAACGCTTGTCAATGCATCTGTATCAATTGCGGTTGTATTTATTGCCCTATTAATCTTAGTAACACTGGGAACCTTAATTGGTTTAATTCCTGCATTTAAAGCTACAAGCGTAAAGCCTATAGATGCGTTAAGAGAAGAGTAAAAATTTAATATATAAAGTAACAATGAAAAAAGCAGTAAAGATTATCATAGGAATTGTTTTATTATTTCTATTAGTTTGGGTTTTAGCCTACTTTAAAAAGGCAAATTCCGCAGCAGTAGAAGATTTTAAAGTGGAAGAACCATTTTATACATCGTTAAATACGAAAACGGTTGCAACTGGTAAATTAAACCCTGAGGAAGAGATTGAATTAAAGCCTCAAGTTGGAGGGATATTAGATAAAATATTAGTTGAGGAAGGTGATATTGTTGAAAAAGGAGATATCATCGCAAAAATTAGAGTTGTTCCGAATGAGGGAAGTTTGTTGAGTGCGAACAGCCGTATTAATTCTGCGCGATTATCTTTTGACAATGCGAATACCTTGTTTAAAAGAAATAAGATTTTATTTGAAAAAGGGGTTATATCGAAGCAAGACTTTGAAAATAGCGAATTGTCCATGAATCAAGCAAAAGAGTCTTTGGACCAAGCAAAAAATGACTTCCAAATTATTAAAATGGGATCATTGTCAAGTGGTACTGGAGCCAACACAAATATTGTTGCTCAAATTCCAGGAACTATTTTGTCTATCCCCGTGAGAGAAGGTGACCAAGTAATCGAAAGCAATAATTTTAACGCGGGAACAACAATAGCGACCGTTGCAGACATGAGCGTTATGATTTTTGAAGGACAAGTAGATGAAGCTGAAGTTGGAAAGTTAGAAGAAGGAAAAGATATTATAGTTGTTTTAGGAGCTATAAATGATAAAGAATTTCCTGCAAAATTAACCTTTGTTGCACCAAAGGGTCTTGAAGTTAATGGAGCAGTTCAATTTACTATCAAAGCAGACGTTGAAGTAGAGCAATCGACAAACATAAGAGCGGGTTACAGTGCAAACGCTGAAATTGAGTTAGAGAGTCGTGATAGTACTTTTTGTATAAAAGAGTCTCTATTGCAATTTAATAGAATCACAGAAAAGCCATTTGTTGAAATTCAAAATGAAAATGGAGAATTTGAAAAGAAAAATGTTGAGTTAGGACTTTCAGATGGAATCAATGTTGAAATCACTGACGGCATTGAGGAAGGAGACAAAATTAAGGTTTGGAATAAAGCATCAAAAGAAAACAACGACGACGATGAGGAAAACAGAGATTAATAAAATGAAAAACAACGTATGGGTAGTGTTATTTGCTTTACTGTTTACACTAACCGGATTTTCCCAAAACAAACAATGGTCCTTAGAAGCTTGTGTTTCTTATGCTCTAGAAAATAACATTTCTATTAAACAAGCTCAAAATAATATTTTGTCAAATGAACAGGATTTAATTTCGACAAAAGGAAATTTTCTTCCAGCAGTTAGTGCCAATATGGGGCATCGTTTAACACTAGGTAATGCTGAAATATTTCAGGGTCAATTTGTTGACAGAACTGCAAATAGTACGACGGTGGGGCTGAGCGTCAATCAAACAGTGTTTAATGGTTTTAGAAACACCTACTTGTTCAAACAAGCACAATTGAATAAAGAAGCTAATGAACTTGAACTAAATAGAATTAAGGACAATATTGCCTTAAGCGTTGCAAATTTCTACTTAAATGTACTTTTTAATAAAGAGAATTTAGAAACTTCAAAAATGCAATTAGAATTTTCTAAAAAACAACTAGATCAAGTAAAGGAATTAGTCGAAGCAGGTGTCCAGCCACAAGCAAATATCTATGATGCTGAAGCAACCTTGGCAAGTGATGAGCAAAGCCTTACGATTGCTGAAAATAATTACAGACTGTCTTTGTTGTCTTTATCGCAGGTCTTACAATTACCTTTTGAAGGATTTCAGGTTGAGTTTATTGATATCGATGACCCAGCAGTAGAAATAATGTATTCAGATGTGAAGTTTGTATTAAATTATGCATTGGAAAATAGAAATGAAATTAAATTAGCTAAGAAAAATATTGAAGGGGCAGAATTAAGCACAGAAATATCAAAAAGTGGGTTCTATCCAACAGTCTCTGCAGGGTATAGCTTCGGTTCTAATGTGTTTTTTACAAATCTAAGCGATATGGAGGCCTCATTTTTAGATCAATTGGACGCTCAAAAATCTCACGGATTTAGTTTAAACGTCAATATCCCTATTTTTTCAAGACTTCAAAATAAAACAAGTGTAGCAAAGTCAAAAATTAATGAAGAGCGGAATAAGTTAAGTTTAGATCAGGCAAAACTTGATATCGAGTCAAATGTGCAGCAGGCATTTACTGATGCCCAGGGTGCACTTAAATCATATCAGGCATCGAAGAAATCATTGGCCGCACAAAAGCTTGCATTTCAAAACTCTCAAGAACGTTACAATATTGGTGCTATGAATGCCTTTGATTTGGAGCAAACACGTATTCGACTCATTAATGCAAAATCGGCATCCATCAATGCAAAATATGATTTTATTTTTAAAACTAAAGTTTTAGATTTTTATATTGGTAAACCAATAACTTTAGACTAAAATTGGCGCACATATTAAACATAGAAACTGCCACTACCAATTGTTCTGTCTCTCTTTCTTTTGATGGAGACATCTTAGCGATTAGAGAAGATTATAATGATACATATTCTCATTCTGAGCGTCTTCATACTTATATTGATGAGGTTCTAAAAGAGAGCAATATGAGGCCCAATGATCTCTCAGCAATTGCAGTTAGTAAAGGGCCAGGTTCTTATACGGGTTTGAGAATCGGAGTGTCTACGGCAAAAGGTTTATGTTTTGCTCTAGACAAACCATTAATTTCTATTCCTACCTTAGAATCACTGGCATATCAGGTTACAACAGATAAAGGGGTAATTATACCCATGCTAGATGCAAGGCGCTTGGAGGTGTACGCATCGATATATGATTGTCAATACAAACAAGTTAGGGAAACAAAAGCTGAGATATTAGGTTCTCACTCATTTTCAGATTATTTACATAAAAATACAGTTACCTTCATTGGTAGCGGTGTCTTGAAAACAACAGAATTAATTAAACATCCTAATGCTGTTTTTATCCAAAATAAATTGCCATCTGCGAGAGACATGGGACAACTAGCTTATGCTAAATACAAAAAAAACGACATCGAAGATGTCGCTTATTTTGAGCCCTATTATTTAAAAGATTTTTTGACACAAAACCCAAGATAGTGGGAGCTATTTTTTTATTTGAACTTGATGTGGATAAGGAATTTCTATTCCAGCAGTATCAAGGGCCTCCTTAGTTTGTTCAGTCACGTCAAAATATACAGTCCAATAATCTTCAGTTTTACACCAAGGTCTTACGGTAAAGTTAATAGAGCTGTCTGCTAGTTCTAAGACATTTACCGTGGGTACTGGATCATTGATGACCTTTGGATGAGCACTTATCACATTCATAAGAACTTCTTTTGTTTTTTTGATGTCAGAATCATAACTTACTCCAAACGTTAAATCAACTCGTCGTGTACCCTCTGTTGAATAATTAACAATGTTACCATTTGATAATGCTCCATTAGGTAAAATCACCTCTTTATTGGAGCGACCAATAAGTCTTGTTGTGAAAATTTCAATTTCTTTCACAACACCTACTTCGCCTTGTGCTTCGATTAAGTCACCAATTTTAAAAGGTCTAAAAATCATAATTAAAACACCACCAGCAAAATTTGCAAGACTTCCTTGTAAAGCGAGACCGATGGCCAATCCTGCAGCACCGATAATGGCAGCAAAGGAAGTAGTTGGCACGCCTAAAGTTCCTAATAAGGTTATGATTAAAAGAATTTTTAAAATCCAGCTACCAAGATTTAATAAGAACTTTTGTAAACTTACATCATAGTCTCCTTTCTCCATGATTTTTTTCATTCCAAGCATCATTTTTTTGATGACCCAAGAACCTACGATCCAAATAATAATAGCACCGATAACTTTTGGGCCATATGTAGAAAGGGTTGTAATTAATTTATCTAAAAGTTGTTCTAAATTCATAGTTGATAGTTTTTAATAGATTATTATAAGCACATAATTAGGTAATTGAAGTGTGTATAAATCAATTACAGGTAATTATTATTACACATTTAGTTTATAAATTCTATAGCTTTTGAAACTTCTGAAACGGGAAGTTTACAAGCTTTATTGACACAAACATAAATAAGAGTAGTCCCTTCAACAAAGCGATTTTTCAGCAATGGTAAATTATTGTCTGTTTTACTACCAATAATGAGTATGTTTGGTAAATAATGAGTATTCAGTGCTTTTATAGTATTTTCTGCATCAGGACCAACCACAGCTACTTCAAAATAATTATTCGTGTAATCAAGCATTAAATTTAGCCAATTTGAAAAGGTCGATGGGAATTCTGATATTTCAGGGACAATATTATGTAACATTGTTTTTGCTGTATTGGCGTAGGCATTATTATCAAAATAATGAGATAGTCTCAATAAATTTTTAGCCATTATTGAGTTGCTTGAGGAAATAACATTATCCCTATATTCTGTACTTCTCGTGACGAGTTTTGAATCATCATCGGAGGTGAAATAAAATAATGTTGTAGTATCGTTATAAAAGTGATCAAAAACATAATTAGTTAAATCTCTAGAATTGACTAGCCATTTTTCGTCAAGTGTGTTTTCGTACAAACTTAAAAAGGCCTCTATAACGGCAGCGTAATCTTCTAAATATCCATTAATGGTGCTCTTGCCATCCTTAAAGTTATGAAATAAACCACCATCGTCTTTGAGTTGCTGATCTAAAATAAACGTGGCATTTTTGACAGCAGCATCTAAAAATCTTGGATTATCAAAAACGCGATACGCATCGATATAACCTTTAATCATTAAGGCATTCCATGACGTAAGTACTTTGTCATCTAATCGTGGCTTATGTCTCTTTGATCTTTCTTGATGTAACACTGTTTTCCAAGTCTTTTTTTTGTCATTAAGCTCAGAGATCGTAAGATTGTATTTTTCAATAAATTGAAGGTCTTCTTCTTTTCTAATTAATACGTAATTGTTGTCTTCCCACAAGCCATAATCGTTCACATTGTAATAATCTGCAAAAACATCAAAGTCATCGCCTAATATTTGTTGCAGTTCGTTGGATTCCCACACATAAAAAGCACCTTCTTCAAGTGTACCGTTCGGCGTCTTACTGTCAGCATCTAATGACGAGTAAAAAGTACCATTTGAACCGGTTAGCTCAGACTCTATAAAGTTTAAAGTCTCAAACACCACCTCTTTATATAGCGGGTTTTTAGTAATTAAAAAGGCATCACTGTATAAACTCACCAATTGGGCATTATCATAAAGCATTTTTTCAAAATGAGGAACATGCCATTTTTCATCAACTGAATAGCGAGAGAAACCACCTCCAACATGATCAAACACGCCTCCAAAGGCCATCTTTTTTAAACTTAGATTGACATATTTTTGTAATTCAATAGCATTATTTTGATAAGCTTCTCGCATCAAAAATTGAATATTATTTGGCATCATGAATTTAGGCGCCCCATTGACACCACCGTAAATAGTATCAAAACGATTTCCCCATTTTTCAATTGCTTCTGTTATAAAGTCATGTTTAAAGTCAAGTTCGCTGTTATTGACACTAACAAGATCTAAAGATTTAATCCCAGCCTCCAATTTATCGGCATAATCTAGAAGTTTTTCAGGCGTATCTTCGTAAACAATAGCTATTTGTTTTAATACTTTTAACCATTGTTCTTTTTTAAAATAGGTGCCACCCCAAACTGGGCGTCCATCAGGTAATGCAATAACATTGAGTGGCCAGCCACCGCTACCTGTCATTAATTGAACAGCGTTCATGTATACTTGATCAACATCTGGACGTTCCTCTCTATCTACTTTAATATTGATAAATTGTGTATTCATTACTTTGGCAACTAGAGAGTCTTCAAAACTCTCTTCTTCCATAACATGACACCAATGGCAGGCTGCATAGCCAACACTTATTAGAATAAGCTTGTTTGATGACTTGGCTTCATTGAGGGTATTATCGTTCCAGGCTTTCCAATTTACAGGATTATGAGCATGTTGCAACAAATATGGACTGGTTTCATTGATGAGTTCGTTGGTATGTGCATGTGTCATGTGTTCTGAAATTTCACTCTTACAACTTAAAAGTGCGATTGCTAGTAGTATGAAAAATAGTAAATGTTTTAACATATGTCAAAAGTATAATAAGTAATGTGGAATACAGCTATCATAGAAATGCTAAATAAGTGATAAGTGACTATTAATTAACCATTTACGGCCTCTACAGATTCTATTTTGTCTTTTAGCATTTCTTTTAACATATTTTCAATTCCATTTTTTAATGTAAAGGTTGATGATGGACAACCGCTACATGCTCCTTGTAAGATAACTTTTACATTTTTTGTTGCAGCATCATAAGATTCAAATTGAATATTGCCACCGTCACTTGCAACCGCTGGTTTTACGTATTCTTCCAAAATATTGATGATTTCTTTCGAAATATCATCTAGATTCTCAAAATGTGCCTCTTTTGCTTGTTCTGTCTGTTGGGTCAATTCTGGTGCGTCAGAGGTTATTATCGGGCTGCCATTTTCGATATATATTTTTATAAATTCACGTAATTCCATGGTAATGTCATTCCAATCTGCAATATCAAATTTTGTAATAGACACGTAATTTTTGTCAATAAAGACTTGTTTTACAAAAGGGAAATGAAATAGTTTTGCAGCAAAAGGAGATGATTTTGTGTCGTCAATAGACGTAAATTCAAACATGGCAGGTACTAAGTTTTTATTGGCAACAAATTTAATCACTGCGGGGTTGGGTGTGCTTTCTGCATAAACTGTAACAGGAATTTTATGATCACTTACCTCTGCAGAAATTATAGAACCACCATCATTTAGGTAATTTTCAATTTGTTCTCTAACTTCCTCTTGCACGTCTGCCCAATCTACAATGTCATAACGTTCTATGGCAATAAAATTACCCGAGATGTATATTTTTTTTACAAAGGGTAGATAAAATAATTGCTGAGCGATTGCTGAGTCTTTTGCGTCATCAATATTATCAAACTCAAAGCTTTGATATTGAGTTAAAAAGGTGTTAGATTCAAATTTTAGTATAGCTGGGTTGTTTGTTTGTTGTATTGAAACGGAAATTTTTCTCATTATATCTATTTTCTGCAAAAATAATAAAAGAAAAGATGAGTTATATATATATTTGAAATTCGTTGGCCAAATTTATCATGCAGAAAACAACCTACATAATAATCCTTATTTTCTTTACAATGGGAGGTTATGCACAAGTCATTGATATTAATGATGCAGGAGACCCACAATCATCTTTTGGACCAGAGCAACTCATTGATGAAGTATTGATTAATTCTGTTTGTTCTTCGGTAAGAGATTTTACTTTTCAAGTTTATGGTACTCCAACAGAAACAGAAAAGAAAAGTTATGGTTATTTTAAACGCGGAGCTGCATTAGATTTTCCATTTGTTGAAGGTATTGTCATAGCATCAGGAAAAGTATTCGAAGGAGGTAACAGGGATAACGATGCTACTTTAGGAAATTTTAATGCCGGTATTGACAATGTTGGATTACCAGGTGATACAGATCTCAATACAGCACTTAATGAAGGAGGTTCTGGAGACGCAACTTATATAAAATTTACCTTCACACCAATTTCAGATACAATATCCTTTCGCTATCTTATGGCTTCTGAAGAATATAATGGAACAGATGAATGTGATTTCACTGATGGCTTTGCTTTTTTGTTGCGTGAAGTTGGCACGACTAACTACCAAAACTTGGCTGTCTTAGATGATGGGTCTCCTGTTACAGTAACGAATATAAACGATTCTGATGGTTGTCGCTCAAATGAGGAACTTTTTGCAGGGTATAATTCATCACCGAATGGTGGGACTATTGATGACACGAACTACAATGGCCGCACTGTAGTACTGACTGCTTTTGCCAATGTGACTCCAAATGTAGATTATGAAATTAAATTAGTAGTTGCAGATTATGGAGACGTAAAATTTGATACAGCTGTTTTTCTGGAAGCTGGAAGCTTTAATATAGGTTTAGATCTTGGAGATGATATCACAGTTGCAGGAGGAAGTTCTCCGTGTATTGGAGATACGCTAACCTTAGATACCTTAATCGATACGAGTTTAGGAACACATACCTGGTACAAAGATGGTGCTGTAATCACAGGACAAACAGAGGCAACATTGGACGTTTTAGAAAGTGGTGAATACACCGTAGAAATTGATTTTTCAGGAACTTGTACTGCTACAGACTCAATCACTATAGAATTTACACCAATACCGGTTCTCAACCCAATAGATGACCAGTTCATTTGTGATGATGATAATGATGGCCTTTGGTCTCTTGATTTGGCAACTTTGGCCACTCAGATTTTAGGGGCACAGGATCCTACAGATGTGACCGTATCTTTTCATGACAGTCAAACAGCTGCAGATACAAACAATAGTCCCATTTCGGCTCCATATACTAATACAACTGCTTACACGCAAGAAGAAATTTTTATTCGAGTTCAAAATAATATAAACGAGACTTGTTATGTAACAGGCAGCTTTCTGTTCAATGTATTTAATCAGGCGATGGCAAATCCACAAGTAGTTAGTGTATGTGATAATGATGACGATGGAGATGCAACAAATGGCCTTATTGACTTTGACTTAACAACGTTAACACCTTTAGTCCTTGATGGTCAAGACGCATCTCAATTTTATGTAAGTTACCATCTCAATCAATTGGATGCTGATACGCCTAGTGGTGAACTTCCATTGTTATACACTTCTCCGAGTCAACAATTAATTGTGAGGGTTGAAAATATTGATAACACAGATTGTTATGACACAGCAATCATTGATTTAGAAGTTAGAGAGACCCCTATTGTTGTGCCATTAGTAGACTTATTTCAATGTGACGATGACACAGATGGTCTTACTGAGTTTAATTTAACAGAGGCCAATGAACTCATTTCAGTTAATTATGTAACGGAGACATTCACCTATCATTTGACTGAAGCAGATGCCGAAGCTGGAAGTGCTGCGATAGGAAACCCAACAACGTATTTGAATACTGATTCCTCAGCAGCCCCTGACGTTTTATTTGCACGTACTGAAACCGCTAATGGATGTTTTGGTACTACCCAAGTAAATTTATACGTATCTACAACTGATATACCGTCATCGTTTCAATTAAATTTTGAAGTTTGTGACGATGACTTAATAGATGGTGATAATAGAAATGGCATTGCAAACTTTGATTTTAGTGCAGCAGAGGCATTGATTACAGCTGAACTTGCTGTAGGTGAAGCGCTTACTATCTCTTATTATCAAAACATGAACGATGCCTTATCTGAGGCCAATGCGATTACTGATATTAGCAATTACAGAAATGAGACCTCTCCTAATAATCAATCAATTATTGTTCGTGTTGATAGTGATTTAAATAATGCTTGTTACGGTTTAGGGGAGCATATCATACTTACTGTAAACTCTTTACCTGAAGAAAATAATGTTAGTGATATTGAATTTTGTAGTGACACGGTTGATGTAGCAACCATAGATTTAACACAATTTGATGCTGAGGTGATTGGAAGCCAAAACCCTTTAGATTTTAATATTTCTTACCACGAGCTTGCAAGTGACGCTACTTCAGGGGCAAACGCTTTAGCAGACTCATACAACAACATTAATAATCCTCAAGTAATTCATGTAAGGGTAGAGGATAAAGACACAAGTTGTTTTGTTGCTTCCATTAATTTTGAAATTACCGTAAATGCAAACCCCCTGATTAATACACCACCTCCTTTAGAACTTTGTGATGATAATAATTCGGGTGATGGCAGAGAGTTTTTTACTTTAGAGGATGCTTCAATGGATATTTTAGGAGGCTTGACCGGGGTTACTTTAACGTTTCATGAGTCCTTAGTTGATGCAAGATCAGGAGTCGATATAGTAACAAGTCCCTACCAAAATAGTACGATTAACTCACAAACTATATACGCACGTGTTGAGGATGATAACACCGCGTGTTTCAGCACAACTTCTGTTGAGTTAATTGTCAATTCTTTACCAAATTCTAAAACAGATCCACAAACGCTTATATTATGTGATATTGTGGGAGTTACACAAACTTTTGACCTTACAGAAAATCAAGATTATATTATAAACAGTGAAGTTGGGGTATCCGTCACCTACCATGAAACTTTAATAGACGCTCAAGGAGGTGTCTCAGCGATTCCAACACCAACAAATTATACAAATACAACATCTCCGCAGACCATATTTGTAAGAGTTACCAATGATGTCACAGGATGTTATGTGGTGGTCAACTTTGATGTAATTATCAATCCAATTCCAAACATGATTGCAATTACAAACTTGATTGAATGCGAAGATAATACAGATGGAATTTTTGATTTTGATTTAGAATTGAAAACAAGTGATATATTAAATGGTCAAGATCCTGGAATTTTTTCGGTATCATACTATATTTCTCAAGATGATGCGGATAATTCAGTAAATGCTTTATCAAGTCCTTTTACAAACACAGTAAACCCTCAAGAAATTTTTATTAAAACAACAAACACGGTAACGAATTGTGAAGTAGCAACAGAAAGTTTTTTTATTGAAGTGCAAGAAAGTTCTAATGCGAATCAAAATGTAACCCCTTTCATAATTTGTGATAACATTGGTGATAATGATGGTTTAGGTCAATTTGATTTACTTCTAAAAAATACAGAGATTTTACAGGGTCAAGATCCAAGCATCTATGAAGTTACCTACTACGCTGAGTTTTCAGATGCTGATTTATTTATAAATCCAATTCCAAATATTTATGAAAATATTACAGAAAATCAAGTGATTTATGCTCGAGTAGACAATGTCAACACTTCAAGTGACTTTTGTTATGAAATTACAGAAGTCTTACTCGAGGTTAAAAGACTGCCTCAGTTTGATTTAGATGATGACTATGTTCTTTGTATTAACTCAAATGGTACAGAAGTGGTGACTCCTCCGCTACTTGACACCCAATTATCAGAAAGTGATTACACATTTGCTTGGTATATAGAAGGGACGCTTATTCCAGGGGTTGTAACCTCAAGCTATTTAGTGGCAGAGGGTGGAAATTATGAAGTACTAGTAACAAATATTGCTAGTGGATGCCAAACAATAGATGCGACTGTTGTTATTGAAAGTGGCCCTCCCTCAGTTACAGTGACCATGATTACTGAAGCATTTGTTGATAATAATATTATTGAGGCGACAGTGACTGGAAATGGTGTCTATGAATTTAGCTTAGATAATGGTCCTTGGCAAGAAAGTGGCGTATTTGAGAATGTGTCTGGTGGTGAACATACCGTTCAAGCTCGTGATTTAATAGGTTGTGGGATTGGTGCAGCAACAATTTTAGTTTTAGATTTCCCTGGGTTTTTTACACCCAATGGTGATGGGTATAATGATACTTGGAATATCCCCGGGTTAGGGGCTCAAGCTAACGCAAAAATTTATATATTTGACAGATACGGAAAGCTCTTAAAACAGTTAAATCCTTTAGACGAAGGTTGGAATGGTACCTTTAATGGAATACCACTACCTTCAAGTGATTATTGGTTTACAATTGAATATCAAGAACCAAGTACTGACGAGCTAAAAAGGTTTAGTGCCAATTTTACCTTGAAAAGATGAGAATTAAAATGAGTTTAGAAAAATTATGTTTAGTGGGAATGATTCTTTTGGGGTCTAAATTTGCGACAGCACAAGAGGGATTGCCAATTTACTCCGATTATCTAACAGATAATTATTATTTAATTCATCCATCAATGGCTGGAGTTGCTAATTGTAGTAAAATAAGATTGACGGGGAGGCAACAATGGTTTGGGCAAGATGAAGCCCCTAGTTTAAATACAATTAGCATTAATGGTAGACTAGGAGACTCACCATCAGCATTGGGAGCCATTGCTTTTACTGATAAAAATGGATATCACTCACAAACAGGGGCCTATGCAACGTATGCACATCATTTAATGTTCTCTAGAAATCCAATTGATTTGAATATGTTGTCATTTGGACTAAGTGCTGGTTTCATTCAATATAAACTTGACGAAACATCATTTTTAGCAGATGGATTTGATCCCATTATTTCAGGAATTGAACAAAGTGCAACTAATTTTAATATTGATTTAGGATTTTCATATCACTTTATAAATTTTTATGCACATGCAACGGTAAAAAATGTACTAGCAAATGAAGGGATTAATTTTAATGAGCAAGGATTGAGTTACAACAATTTAAGAACATACTTGTTTTCGGCAGGGAATGTGTTCAATAAATTAGGGAGTGAAATGAGCTACGAGCCATCGGTCATGTACATGTACAGAGAGGCGACCAACGAATCTTTAGTCGATGTTAATATGAAGGTTTATCGAGAAATGGATTTTGGAAAACTTTGGGCAGGGATTTCTTATAGAAGAAGTTTTGATGGTGCAGAATTTTTAAATGGAACAGGGGTAAGTAGTCAAAAGCTACAATATTTTACACCATTATTAGGTGTCAATTACAATGATTTTGTTTTTGCTTACACTTACTCATACCAAGCCAACTCCATTGTTTTTAATAATGGGGGCTTTCATCAACTTACTTTAGGCTATAACTTTAATTGCGTAAAAGAAAAATACGAGTGTAACTGTCCTAGTGTAAATTAGTGAAGAGTGTTTTTTGAAAGAGTACTTAAATTTTAAATCCACAACGTTTATTTCTTAATTATATGCCAGTTATTAAACCTGTTAATGGCAAGTTACCTCAAATCGAAGAGGATTGTTTTATTGCTGAAAATGCCACAATTGTTGGGGATGTCATTATTGGTAATCAATCAAGTATTTGGTTTAGTGCGGTTATCCGAGGCGATGTAAACTCCATCAAAATAGGGAATAAAGTTAATATTCAAGACGGAGCTGTTGTTCATGCCACCTATAAAACATCACCTACAAATATTGGGGATAATGTATCCATTGGGCATAATGCAATTGTTCATGGTTGTACCATCCATGATAATGTACTCATTGGTATGGGCAGTATTGTAATGGATGACTGTATTATAGAAAGTAATAGTATTATTGCAGCTGGCGCCGTTGTAACTAAAAATACGGTAGTACCATCGGGGAGTATTTATGCTGGTACCCCCGCCAGAAAAATCAAGGACATTAGCAAGGAGCTCATATCGGGTGAAATTAATAGAATAGCCAACAATTACGTAAAATATTCAAATTGGTTCTCAGATGATGATATGAAGTGATTTAAGAATAGGACTACATTCGCGAATATGTAGGTTTAAGTTAGCCGAAATAGATCATTGTTTTGAGGCTAATAGATTCAATTTTCAAGATTAAAAATCTAAAAAGTCAACGTTAAAATGATTGCCCAACAAAGAGGTCAACACCTCGGGATTGCCATTTGTGAAAAATTTGTTTCTGCCGGGAGTGAACTGAAAATTTATTAGGTGGTTTGTTTGGAGGATTGATTTTACTTGTCTTGCTACTGATTGACCAGAATCGATGATGCGTATGTGCTTTGGAAGAAGGTCCTTTAATATTGGAATTAAATAAGAATAGTGAGTACAGCCTAGTACGAGATAATCAATATTCGCTTTAATCATGGGCTCAAGATAATTTTTAAGCAAACGCGTCATCTCAACAGAATATAGGTTACCACTTTCAATAAGTTCCACAATTCCCTCTCCCTCTTGTTCAATTTTTAAAATATCGTATCCATAAAGACTCGCAGTTTTATGAAATAAAGCACTTGACAAAGTCCCTTTTGTTGCGAGAACACCAACAATCTTTGTTTTGGAGTTTAGGGCTGCTGGTTTGATTGCAGGTTCAATGCCTACAAAAGGAATATCGTAATGACCTCTTAAATAAGCAATGGCATTGGTAGTAGCAGTGTTACAAGCAACAACAATAACTTTGCACTCTTTTGATAAAAGCAACTCAACATTTTTTATACTCAGTTCTTTGATTTTTTTAGAACCCTTTGGCCCATAGGGAGCAAACTTACTATCTGCTAAATAAATGGTGTGTTCGTTTGGAAGTAATTTATGGATCTCCTTCCAAATGGAGGAACCTCCAACACCCGAGTCAAATATGCCGATAGGCTTTTTATTCACAAAAACAAAAATAAAAAAGCTGTCTTGATAAAGACAGCTTTTGAAATTTATTTTTTAAAAATATTCTAGAAACCTAATTCTTTCTTAACGTCAGCTAATAAATCTTTACCATCAGCATAAAGAACTCCTTGTCCTGACATCGCATCTAACACATAATTATAACCTTGTGCTTTTGCAACTTTTTGTATAGCTACTCGAGCTTCTTCGTAAATAGGTTTAAGTAACTCGGCTTCTTTTTTTTGTAAATCTTCTTGAGCTTGTTTTTGGTAAGCACCGATACTCTGTTGCATGCCAGAAACTTCAGCAATTCTTTTTTGGTTTTCTTCGTCTGTTTTTGTCGAAGCTTCTGCATCGTATTGCTTTACTTTATTTTGATATTCAGTTGCCATTTCCTGAATACTCACTTCGTATGTTTTTGCTAGCTTTTCTAACTCTCCTTGGGCTGCTTTCATTTTTGGCATGGACTCAACCAGCTCCTGTGTATTAATATGTGCAACTTTGCTTTGAGCATTCATAAAGCTTGTACTTCCTATAAAAAGTGCTGCTACAAATAAAATAGTTTTGAAATGTTTCATTGTTTTAAAATTGTGTTATAAAATTGTTTATTAATTATTATTCTTTTTTGATTTAGTGATACTATCTTGAATTTTTTGTGCTTCAAGCTTTGCCTTTCTTGCAGCTAAAATTTTAGCTTTTTTCTCTTCTAATATCTTTTTCCTTGCTTCCCTAGGGCTCAAAGGTTTTTCTTTTTCACTGACTTCAACAGCTTTCTCCTCAGATTCGTTTGTCTTTGTGACGGATACCTGAGTACTAGTTAATTCTTCTTGGGCTTCTACTTTGCTAGATGTGCGTTGATTTAGTTTTGCGTCTCTCTCTTTTGCACGCTCCTCAAGAATCAATTTTTTCTTTTCCTCGAGGGCTTTTCGCTTTGCTTCTCTTTCAGAAAGTTGCTTTGCTCGTTTGTCAGCAATGACTTTTGCTCGCTCCGCTTTCATATCGGCGGCAGCTTTAGTTGCAGCCTCACGCTCTTTGTTAATGGCAGCAGGAACGATAGCTTCCGCTTTTGCGTCTTTTCTTTCTTTCTTACTTTTGGCTTGGGTGCGTTTTGAGGAACGTTTTATTGAGCGCAAAACTTGATCACTTATGTCATAGCGATCAGCTGAATATAACATCACAACATCCGTTGACTTATCAAAAACAAAATCATAACTTCTACTTTTTGCAATTTCTTGCACTGCAGCAAAAATTTGGTCTTGGATGGGTTGCATCAATTGTTTTTTTTGAATCATTAAATCACCGTTGGGTCCAAATCGTTTCTGTTGATAATCCAGAATGTCAGTTTCTTCGATGTTAATATCCTCTTGTCTTTCTTTGATGAGCTCTGGTGTTAACAGTATGGCTTCACTGCTCAATTGTTTTTTCTGTAAATCAATGGCATTTAATCGTTTCTCAATATCATTTTTCCACTTTTGGACTTTTGATTCAAGTTGTGTATTTGCTTCCTGGTATTCTGGTACATTTTGTAGGATATATTCCGTGTCAATATAACCAATACGGACACCACGTTGTGCCATTGTTGACCAACTAATTAATGATGTCAAAACGAGTAAACAAAACGTATTGGTTTTCATCTTATTATTTAGTTTGACTAGTCTCATTTTTAAGTTCTTATTGATGACGAATGTAATTAATGTTATGTCTCGTCAAAAAATTAATATTTATCAAATTAACGAAATATATTTTGAAAAATTTTAACACTTCTATTAAATCACTATTAGCTCATTGAAAATATCGTGCCATACTTTAAAATTGTTGACCAATTATAAAATGTGTCTCCCATCCATTTTTGACCGTTGAACCGGGGAGTGGATCAAATCCATGTCCAAAATCAATACCCAATAGTCCAAAAGCAGGCATAAATAATCTAATACCGACACCTGCAGATCTTTTTAGTGCAAATGGATTGTAATCTCTAAAATTGTCGTAGGAGGCTCCACCTTCTACAAACGCGAGAGCATAAATTTTTGCTTGTGCACCTAATGAAATGGGGTATCGCAGTTCTAGTGAAAATTTATTGTAAATAGTACCTCCATCTTGTGTTGATAGGGACTGATTTGGATAACCTCTCAATGCTATCGCCTCTCTTCCATCAAGACTGTAACTTCCTAACCCGTCACCTCCAAGGAAAAAACGTTCAAAAGGAATCACCCCTCGGTCATTATTGTATGCTCCCAAAAAACCAAATTCTAAAGATGGCTTTAAAATAAGTTTACCAACTATTCTAGTATACCAATCTGCTTTAAATTTTATTTTATAAAACTCTAGCCATTTAAATCTTTCTTGATCAATTTCTGATATTCTGTCAGCAATTTCAGTGTTGCTAGGATCAGCCTCTAATTCGTCAATCAATTGTCCTCGCTCATCTTTTAAAGCGGTGTAGTCTACATTATTAACTGCCGAATATGGGAATGAGAATTTAGCAGTTAAACTAAAGCTTGAACCTGCCTCAGGATAAATTGGATCAACAGATGTATTGTTTCTACTTATTCCGATTGTATACGCTAAGTTGTTGGATGTTCCGTTACCAAAAGTAAATAATCCTGTATTGTAATTTTTTAAATCATAGTGTTGAAAACTTACAGCTTGTGACAAAGTGAAAAAATCGTCAGGCACCGATAAACGTTTTGCAATTCCTACAGATAATCCAGTGATGTTAAAACGACGACTTTTATCAGCGTTTCTTGTAATGGGATCAAATAAAAATTGTTTGGTATGTGATAGTGATGTAGAAAACTGAACAGGTTTGATACCACCAAGCCAAGGCTCTACAAACGAAAAGCTATACGTTTGGTAAAATCTACTGGCCTGCAAGCGTAACGATAGCTTTTGGCCGTCACCCATTGGTATGGGTGTGTAGGCTTCTTTATTAAAAATATCTTTTATTGAAAAGTTATTAAAGGATAATCCAAGTGTCCCTATAAAACCACCGCCGCCGTATCCACCTTGCAATTCAATTTGACTTGAACCTCGCTCAACTACTGAATATTCCATGTCAAGAGTTCCTTCCGTAGGGTTTGGATTTAAAAAATTTGGTGAAATTTGTTGTGCATCAAAAAATCCAAGTTGTCCAAGTTCTCTAATGGTTCTAATAACATCAGATTTTCTATACAAAGCTCCTGGTCTTGTTCTAAGTTCTCTATAAATGACATGGTCATTAGTTTTGTCATTACCTGTCACGGATATTTTATTGAAATAAGCAGGTTTTCCTTCAATAATTCTTACCTCTAAATCAATAACGTTTCCGTCTGCACTCACTTCAACAGGGGTAATAGTTGAAAATAAGTAGCCATTATTTTGATATAAATTCGTTAAATCAATGCCATCCGGTTTATCAGGATCTTGTATGCGTTTTTCAAGCTCAACACCGTTGTAAGTGTCTCCTTTGTTAATTTGTAATACGCTATTTAGCTGCACATCAGTATACACGGTATTACCAAGGTAATTAATCTTGCCATAGGTGTACTGTTCACCTTCTTCCAATCCAATAAAAACAGAGATAGTTTCATCACTATTTAGAGCTATCGAATCGGATGTAATTCGAGCATCACGATATCCATTTTCTTTATACTTGTCTACAATACTTAATAAATCATCATTAAAATCATTCAAAATATATTTAGAGCGCTTGAGAACTCGAATAGGATTTTTCTTTTTGGTATTTTTCATTGCTTTACGCAATTTCTTACTACCAAGCTTGTCATTGCCACTGAAAGAAATATCTTTTATTTTTACTTTTTCTCCTTTGTCAATAGTCACTTTCATATTGACTTTATTGCTCTTTTCGGAATCTGCAATAGTGTAAGTTGAAACGTTCACATTAGCATTTAAAAAACCTCTTTTTTTGTAAGTGTTTTCAATATAATTCTTGGTGGTTGTAATTAAGTTCTCCGTAACTTTTACACCAGATTGTAACTTATTTTCTTCGATAACTTCGTCTTTCTTTCCTTTCTTAATCCCATTGATTGTAACCTCATTTAATTCGGGGAGATCAAATAATTCAATTTCAAGAAACACATTGTCGTTTTCAATTTTTAAAACATATAAATTAACACTACTAAATAAATTTGTTTTCCAGAGTTTATTAAGTGCATTTCTTGTTTTATCGCCAGGTATTCGGAGCAATTCGCCCTTCCTTAACCCTGAAAATGTGACGATAGTGGTCGCGCTATAGTTGGTGTCTCCGGTGACAACAACTTCTGCTAAGGTATATTGTTTATCTGTACTTTGAGAATTCGAAGAGAATCCTAAAAATAATAGTGTAATAAAAATGATGCTTGTAAGCTTTGATTTCAAAAATAAATTATGCTTTAAGTTGTTCACTGGTTTTTCCAAATCGTCTTTCTCTTTTTTGATAACTTAAAATGGCTTCGTACAAATCCTCTTTTGTGAAATCAGGCCACAATACTTCTGTGAAAAATAATTCTGCGTATGCTATCTGCCACAGTAAAAAGTTACTTATTCGCTGTTCCCCACTGGTTCTAATTAGTAAATCTACATCTGGTAAATTTCGGGTGTAAAGATGCTCATTTATTACGGATTCATCAATTAATTCAGGCGAAATTATATTATTTTTAACTTTGATACTAATTTGTTTGATTGTATTTATTATTTCATCTCTAGAGCCGTAGCTCAGAGCAAGGGTAAGTGTCATTTTCTTGTTGCCCTTTGTTTGTGATATGACATCTTGAAGTTCCCTTTGAACTTTCCTTGGTAGTTCATCGGTATTTCCAATCGTTTGGAGCCTTATGTCGTTGTCTTGTAGGGTTTTAATTTCATTTTTTAATGACGAAATTAATAGTCTCATTAAGGTTTGAACTTCAATTTTAGGGCGTTTCCAATTTTCTGTTGAAAACGCATATAGAGTTAAATTCTCGATATTTAGTTCGACACACGTTTCTGTTATTTCTCGAACTGATTTTGTTCCATTTTCATGACCAAAAACCCTTAAGCGTCCTTTTTGTTTTGCCCACCTGCCGTTTCCATCCATTATGATAGCGACGTGTTTTGGCATTTTTTGAGTATGTAAGAGTTCTTTTTTACTCATTCGTCGTAACTACAATAGCAGGGTTTTCTTCCAAAGGTATAGGTTACCGTTACTCCGGAAAATGTGTACCAATCATTATTATTCAAGTTTCCAAAACTGTAAGTTTCTTGTAGTGCTTTTGTATCGGGGACACTACCGTCAATTTCATCTGTAAATGTATAACGAACACCAATTTCAGCTCCAAACACAAAATGATTTGTTAGTTTGGCTTTGATACCTAAAACCATTGGGATTCCATATGCCCAACTAGAGGTGTTTTCAAGTGTTGAAACTCCATCTTTAAAATAAAAATTATTATGATATGTCGTTGAAATACCTGTATACAAGTAAGGAGTTATGAGGTCTTCGTCAAGATGAAGATTAAAATCAAAAAAAGTAAATTCCATTCCTGCGGACACTTCAAGAATAGTAGATTCAAAACCATATCCACGTTCCTGTCGCCTTGGGTCATCAGAGTTAAGGTCATTTGCTGATAAATCTCCATATACCATCGAAATTCTCCAAGAATGTCTTGGACTTCGATTCCATTTTACAAGACCTCCAATAGCTGCCTGATTTGGTTTCACATATGCTGTAGACCCGATATCACTGATGACATTTAAACCACCTGTTAACACGCCAATCTCATAAATTTGAGCTTGATTATATTGAAAACAGTGTACACACATGATAAAAACAATTACGGTCCTCATAGGATTTAAAAGTTCGCAAATATACTAAATAAGATTAGCCTATTATAATTTGCAGATTAAGTATTAAAGATAAACCGAATTTTAGTGTTTTTATTGCCTAATTACGCTTGTCCTCTCCCCACAACAATTTCTTTCTCAAAGTGTCAAGAAAACTTTCGTCTTTTGGCTCAATCATTTTTATTCTAAATGGGGCCTTACGAATTGTTATAGAAGTTGTGTTATCTAGTGTTGTAATTCTTGAGTCCAAGGATACTAAAAAGTTAGTTTCTCTACCACTTACTTTAAGTTTAATTTCTGTGTAGTCGGGAATAACCAAAGGTCTTGCATTTAAATTATGAGGAGCAATTGGAGTAATAACAAAGTTACTTGCCTCTGGCATAATAACTGGTCCACCACAGCTTAAAGAATAGCCCGTTGATCCCGTAGGTGTTGCGACAATTAAACCATCAGCCCAATAGGACGTTAAATATTCTCCATCTAATTTGGTTTCAACCGTAATCATGGAAGTGGTGTTTTTGCGGCTTACAGCAATCTCATTTAATGCAAAATTCATCGTTGTGAAGCTTTCGTTTCTGGGATTTGTTTCAATAACTAACAAACTTCTTTCAGAAATATGATAATTTTTACTAATAATATCATCAATTGCGTTTTCAATTTTATGTTGTGGGATGGTGGCTAAAAAACCTAAACGCCCCGTATTGATACCTACGATTGGTATTTCTAAATCATGAACGTATGTAATTGCTCGAAGCATTGTGCCGTCACCTCCTATAGAAATTAGTAAATCAAATGATGCATCTAAATTGTCAAAAGTTTTAAAATCACCAGCTTTAAAATTAATTGATTTTTCATCATCGATATTTGTGAAAAAATTATTTTCAACATAGATATCAATAAATTTAGATTTTAAAATATCTAGTAAGGTCTGAATAGATGATTCTGAATTTTTATGATAAAATTGACCAAAAAGAGCAACTTTCATAGGCTAAGGATTTAAGTATTTGTTGAGATAGTCTGAGCGATCTTTCAAATTTTTTAAAAACTGATCGTCATCATGACCTGACACTATATTGTAACTGTAACGTCGGAAAGATTGAAGAATATCATTTAAGCCAACATAGCTAACTTTAAGTGTTATTTGAACAACATCTTTTTCAACTTTAGAAATAAATGCACCGAGTAATTTTGCATTATTAGATTCTACTATTTGACAAATTTCACTAAATGAATAATCATTATAACCTTTTTCAATGACCAAAATTCCACCTGCATCTGATAGAAATGGTGTATCGTTAAACAAGGAGATAATATCATTTAATTCATAATAACCAACATAACTGTTGTTGTCATTTAAAATGGGCATGATATTAGAATCGTTTTTGGCAAACGCCTCAAGGACGTCAAGCCACAGTGTGTGTTCTCTAACAAAAAAGCCCTCAAGGACAAACGTATAATCAGAGACTTTTTTACTTGAATCGAAGCAATGAGCATCATTTTCTGACATACATCCAATGTAGATACCATCATTATTAATTGGTATATGAGAATACGTGAGTTGATTAAATAATTGTTGTACATCATCAATAAGGTCTGAAGACTGAAGAGGCTTAATGTCATTTATAATGTACTCTCTTAATAGCATAATAAGGTATTTCTATCGAGTGCAAATTAATCAAAAAAACACATAATAAGCTCAACTTACTTCGTATTTTTGCATCTAAAAAACTTGTTTTAATGACAAAATTAAGTGTTAATATTAATAAAATTGCGACCCTGCGTAATTCAAGGGGAGGCGATGCGCCAAATGTTGTTCAATTTGCAAAAGATGTTCAAGAATTTGGAGCTGATGGAATCACTATTCATCCTAGGCCTGACGAACGTCACATACGATATCAAGACGCCTATGACTTGAAGCCAAATGTTTGCACGGAATTTAATATTGAAGGGAATCCAATTCCAAAATTTGTGAATATGGTTTTAGACGTTAAACCAGCACAAGTAACTCTCGTTCCTGATGCCATTGACGCTCTTACAAGCAGTGCAGGTTGGGATACCTTTGCTAATAAAAGTTTTTTGACAGAAATAATAGCAGAATTCAAAAGAAATAACATCAGAACTTCAATATTTATTGATCCTGATTTAAAACAGATTGAGGGAGCAAAACAAACAGGGGCAGATCGCATTGAGCTTTACACAGAAGCTTACGCTTCATCATTTTCTTTGAATAAAGAAACAGCCATAGCTCCTTATGTCTCATGTGCTAATCTTGCCAATGAAATGCTTTTAGGAGTGAATGCAGGACATGATTTATCGCTAGATAACATAAAATTTTTTAAAGAACGTATTCCAAATTTACTTGAGGTTTCTATTGGTCATGCGCTCATCTCTGAAAGCCTTTATCTTGGAATTGAGAACGTGGTTCAAATGTATCAATATCGCTTAAAATAACATGTTATTACATTCAAAAATTATTGGTTCAGGACAGCCATTCATTATTCTTCACGGATTTTTAGGTATGAGTGATAACTGGAACACCTTGGGGCGAAAATTTAGTGAACAACACTATGAAGTACACCTCATTGACCAACGGAATCACGGTAGAAGTTTTCACGACGAAGGCTTTAGTTATGATGTTTTAGTTGGAGATTTAAAATATTATTGTGATTATTATCAACTTACAGAGGTTATTTTATTAGGTCATTCCATGGGAGGAAAAACAGCAATGTTATTTGCAACGACGTATGATTATTTTGTTCAAAAGTTAATTGTTGTTGATATTGCACCACGTTTTTATCCCATTCATCACGAAGCCATATTGAAAGGTTTATCGCTTCTTAATTTCGGAAATATTGCTTCAAGAAAAGAAGCTGATGAACAATTAAAGGCACATGTTTTTGATGTTGGAACACGTCTGTTTTTATTAAAAAATTTATATTGGTCTGAAAAAGGAACATTAGGATTACGAATTAATTTGGAGGTTTTAGCTAAAAATGTTCATGAGGTTGGTGAGCCGCTTCCGTCATCTAATAATTTTACTGGGGAGACACTATTTTTAAAAGGAGATGCATCAGAATATATCTCTATTGATGATGAGTCTACTATTAAACATCATTTCCCAAACTCACAAATAAAAATTATTCATAATGCAGGGCATTGGTTACATGCAGAAAATCCTGTAGACTTTTATAATAGCGTGATTGATTTTACAAACTAAAATTACACTGAGAAAATTCAAAATATTAAAACTTTGTTCAGTGTCAAAAATATTGTATTTTTGCGCCCAATTTTTATCATAACACAATGAACATTACCAGAGAAAACATTGACACCCTTAATGCTGTAATTAAATTAGATATTTCCAAAGAAGATTACGGAGATAAGGTTGAAAAAATTTTAACGGATTATCGTAAAACAGCAAATATTCCAGGCTTTAGGAAAGGTCATGTACCTATGGGAATGGTTAAAAAGCAGTATGGAAAAGCGGTATTAATTGATGAAGTTAACAAACTTATTCAAGATGCTCTAAGTAAGTATTTGGTTGAAGAGAAATTAGATGTTTTAGGCAATCCTTTACCAAAAGCACAGGATGATTTAGATTGGAATTCAGATAGTTTTTCCTTTGAATTTGAATTGGGTCTTGCGCCTAATTTTGACGTTAAATTGACATCTAAAAAGCCGTTAAAGCATTATAAAATCATTGCAGACAAGAAAATGATAGATGATCAAGTAAAGCATTTGCAAAAGCAGTACGGTAAAATTATCGCAAAGCAAGAGGTTTCACAAGATGATGAAATAACAGGTGTATTCAAGAACGAAGAACATGACATAGAGAATTCAACAACCATAACGTTAGATAAAATCAAAGGTAAAGCAAACGCAAAAAAGTTTATAGGAGCAAAAGTTGGCGATGTAATAACTTTGAAAACAAAAGGACTGTTTAATGAGGATCAAGATGTCATCAATATGTTGAAAGTCTCAGACGATGCTGCCAAAGGCTTAAACGTAGAAGTGACATTTACCGTTAATGAAGTCAATGCAAGAGAACTTGCAGACTTAGATCAGGATCTTTTTGATAAATTATTTGGAAAGGATAATGTCAAATCAGCAACAGAGTTAAGGGAGAAAATAAAAGAAGATGCAGAAAAACAGTTTGTGCAACAATCAGATCAAAAATTATTGAATGATGTTACAGAGTTTTTAGTTGAAAATACCAAGTTTGATTTACCATCCAACTTTTTACAGAAATGGATACAAACAGCAGGCGATGAGGAATTAGATGAAAATCAAGCAAAAGAAGAATACGAGAAATCTGAAAAAAGTATGCGATACCAGCTCATTGAAGGAAAGTTAGTGACGGAGAATAATCTTCAAGTTAATTTTGATGAGTTAAAAGAGTTTTCTAAAAAGATGATTATTGGTCAAATGGCACAATTTGGTCAAATGAATCCCTCTGATAAAGAATTAGATGATATTGCTGCCCGAGTTTTATCAAATAAGGAGGAGGTTAAGCGTCTATCAGAGCAGCTAACAAGCCAAAAACTATTAACCTTTTATAAGGAAAAAGCTAATCTTAAAATCAAAGAATTACCGTATGATAAATTCGTAAAAGAAGTTTACGGTTCTTAGTTTAAAAAATCACTATATTTAGGCGTTGAATTTGAAAAAATCAGCGCCTTTTTTATTTAAATATTACTTAAAAAAATAACATGGATTACGGAAAAGAATTTGAAAAGTTTGCAATAAAAGATCAAGGGATAAGTAGTACCTATTACAATAAAATTATTAGTAGCATGTATCCCGTTGGATTAACGCCAAACATTATTGAAGAACGTCAAATGAACATTGCAATTTTTGATGTGTTCTCTAGATTGATGATGGATAGGATTATTTTTATGGGGACAGGAATTAATGATCAGGTAGCAAATATTATTCAAGCACAATTATTGTTTTTAGAAAGCACCGATTCATCAAAAGATATTCAAATTTATATTAATTCTCCCGGTGGAAGTGTGTATGCTGGCCTAGGGATTTATGACACGATGCAGCTTATAAAGCCAGATGTTGCTACTATTTGTACAGGGATGGCTGCCTCGATGGGAGCTGTATTATTGTGCGCTGGTGAAAAAGGAAAACGAAGTGGTTTAACACATTCTCGTGTCATGATTCATCAACCATTAGGAGGAGCTCAAGGGCAGGCCAGTGATATTGAAATTACAGCAAGAGAAATACTCATTTTAAAAGAAGAACTTTATAAAATTATCAGTAAGCATTCGGGACAAGATTATGATAAGGTGTATGCAGATAGTGATCGAGACTATTGGATGAAATCGGATAAAGCACTTGAATACGGAATGATTGACGAAATTTTATCTCGTAATTAATAAAGTAGTATGGCTAAAGAAGAATTAGAATGTTCATTTTGTGGCAGGAAAAAGCCTGAAACAAATTTATTAATCGCTGGCTTAGATGCTCATATTTGTGATCGTTGCATTGAGCAAGCACACGGAATTGTCTTAGAAGAATCAAAACAATCAGATAATGTAAGTGATCTTTCTTCTGAATTAATGCTCAAAAAACCAATTCAGATTAAAAGTTTTTTAGATCAATACATCATTGGTCAAGATCATACAAAACGTGTGATGTCTGTAGCTGTTTACAATCACTACAAACGTCTTTTACAATCACCTACAGAAGACGGTATTGAAATTCAGAAAAGTAATATCATTATGGTAGGGCAAACGGGTACAGGTAAAACATTAATGGCGAAGACAATTGCTAGGATGTTAAATGTTCCTTTGGCAATCGTTGACGCCACTGTGTTAACAGAAGCGGGCTATGTAGGAGAGGATGTTGAAAGTATTTTAACACGTTTATTACAAGCAGCTGATTATAATTTAGAAAAAGCAGAGAGAGGAATTGTTTTTATTGATGAAATAGATAAAATTGCACGAAAAAGTGATAACCCATCGATAACAAGGGATGTTTCTGGTGAAGGCGTGCAGCAAGCATTACTTAAATTGCTAGAGGGAACCACTGTTAATGTACCTCCAAAGGGAGGAAGAAAACATCCTGATCAGAAATTTACGGTTGTCAATACAGAAAATATTCTATTTATTGCGGGTGGTGCGTTTGATGGTGTTGAACGGTTTATTTCAAAGCGACTAAATATGTCTGCCATCGGATATAAGGCGGCGCACGATGATGATATTATAGATGCTGAAAATATGTTGCAGTATATTACGCCTAAAGATTTAAAAGATTTTGGGTTGATTCCAGAAATAATTGGGAGACTTCCTGTGTTGACCCATATGAATCCGCTAGACGCAACAACTTTAAGGGCGATCTTAACAGAGCCTAAAAATGCCATAATAAAGCAATATGTGAAGTTGTTTTCAATGGATGATATTGAGCTGACAGTTACAGATGGGGCATTAGACTTTATTGTTACTAAAGCCGTTGAGTATAAACTAGGGGCTCGAGGATTACGCTCATTGTGTGAAGAGATTTTAACGGATGCCATGTTTAATTTACCGAGTTCTGAAGAGAAAAAGCTGAACGTTACTAAGTCTTATGCTGAAGATAAATTAACCAGAACTAAACTTAAAAAACTAAAGGCAGTTTCATAAGTTCAAGTTCGTGAAAAATACAAAAACCACTCTTATTTAAAGAGTGGTTTTTTATTGGATTAATCGTAATATTTGCTGAGTTGTCTGTAAGTGTTTTTCGTGTTCTTAGTAAAAGTCAGGATTAAAATATTGATTGACATTATTATTAGATGAAACCAAAATTTAATTCGTTAAAGTTTAAAACTGTTCAATTTTCCTCGTTAAAAGACACACGAATATTAAATTGTTGACCTTAAATAAAGGTTGTTTATAAATTTAGACATCACTTTTTCTTCATGTTGTGTAATTAGATGCGACTAACAAAGCCATTGTAATTGGCAGTATTAGTAATTTCCTTATTATTTGACTGTAAATCAGTATGATGATTTCTAAACTTAAACAGTTACAAGTAATTCTACAGCGGGTTTAGGAGTAATATATAACTATCGGTTAATAAAAGAAAATGTCCAAATAGGATTTAAACGTTATTAAAGTGATTTATTTAATGTCTTTAATTCCTCCATGTAATCTCTAGTGTTAGATAATCGTGGTACTTTATGTTGTCCTCCTAATTTGTTGTTTTGCTTTAACCAATCATAAAATAGTTGAGGGCGAGCAATATTAATTGTCGGTTTGTTTAAGGTCAAGTTGTTGTAGCGTTTAGCTTCATAATCAGAGTTTAAAGATTTTAATGCATTGTCAAATAACTCATTAAAATAATGAATATCTTCAGGAGGTGTTTTAAACTCAATTAGCCATTCGTGAGCCCCTTTTTCTTTGCCTTTCATGAAAATTGGAGCTGCTGTATATTCAACAATTTCCGCCTTTGTTTTTCGACATACTTTCTTCAATGCATCCTCAGCATTTTCAATGATAAGCTCTTCTCCAAATACATTAATATGATGCTTTGTTCTGCCAGAAACTTTAATTCTATAGGGATTTAGTGATGTAAATCTCACGGTATCTCCAATTTTATAACGCCATAAACCTGCATTCGTAGTAATTAAAACCGCGTAGTTCGTGTTTAATTTAACTTCTGCCAATGGAATTACTTTTGGGTTTACGGATCCATAAGTACTCATATCAATAAATTCATAAAAAATGCCATAATCTAGCATTAATAATAATTCACTAGAGTGATTTCTATCTTGTATTGCAAAAAATCCCTCTGATGCATTGTATATTTCGTAGTACTTAAAGTTTTTGCCGGGTAAGATGTTTTTGTATTGATCAACGTATGGCAAGAAACTCACTCCCCCGTGAAAGTAGACTTCTAAATTGGGCCATACATCCAACAAAGATATTTGTTTGGTGGTTTCTAACACCGTGTTCAATAGAACTAACATCCATGACGGAACACCAGCCAAACTGGTAACGTTCTCATTTACAGTTTCATCAACAATCGCTTGCATCTTGTACTCCCAGTCACTCATGAGAGAGACTTTATTGCTTGGGGTGCTACTGTATTCTGCCCAAAAAGGCATGTTGTCAATAAGTATTGCAGATAAATCTCCAAAGACCGTCCCTTTTTCTTTATAAAGTTCTTTACTACCTCCCAGTCTTAAGTTTTTTCCTGTGAATAATTGAGAGTTTGGATTGTTGTTCAAATACATACAAAGTAAGTCTTTACTTGCGGCGTAGTGACAGTTTTCTAAAGATTCTTGACTTACGGGAATAAATTTACTCTTAGCACTCGTTGTGCCACTTGATTTAGCAAACCATTTAATTGGAGTTGGCCAAAATATATTATGTTCTCCAGCTCTTGATTTTTCAATTAAAGATTGGTAATCTTCATAACAAGAAATGGGTGTGCGCTCTATGAATGTTTGATAATTATTGATTGATGCAAAATCGTACTTTTTTCCTATTTGTGTGTCTTTTGCTTGATCTAGGAGATGAAAAAGTAATTCATTTTGAACTTCATGAGGGTATTTTAAAAATAATTCAATTTGATGAAATCGCTTTTTTAAAAACCAGGAAGCAAGTGAATTTACTAATGGGATTGGCATATATTGGCTATCTTTACAAGAACTAAAATAAGCAAAATCTTTTTATGCACTACAGAGGAGTCTTAAGAAAAATGGAAACTGAATTTGCTAGTCCGATCCAGTATTATTTAGTATTTGAAAACGATTTTATCAACATAAATCAATTACTCAATAAAACTCTTAACATCAGCTTTGAAAAGTATCAGTGTTTAAACTGTCAAGCCAATGAGCCCATTTTTAGACAAGGGTTTTGTAAACGTTGTTTTTTTGATCTTCCACAAGCGGCAGATTGGATTATACGACCAGAGTTAAGTACCGCTCATTTAGATCAAGAAGATCGAGATTTAGAATATGAAAAAAGAGTGCAATTACAGCCTCATATTGTCTATTTGGCAAATTCAAGCAATATTAAAGTAGGTGTGACTCGGAAATCCCAAGTTCCAACGCGATGGATTGATCAGGGAGCGCATGAGGCGATAGAAATTGTTGAAACACCAAATCGCTATTTGGCAGGAGTAACAGAAGTAGCCCTAAAAAATTATGTTGCCGATAAAACAAATTGGAGAAAGATGCTTAAAAACGATAACTCAGATGAAAATTTAGTAGACTGGCGTGAACGTCTCAAAGAGTATATCCCTGAGCAAGCGCAAGATTATTTTATTCACAGTAACATTAAAACAAATTTAGAGTTTCCTGTTTTAAAGTATCCTGAAAAACCAGTTAGTCTTAATTTGAAAAAAACTCTTAACTATGAAGGGAAATTGGTTGGTGTAAAAGGGCAATATCTTATTTTTGAAGATCAGACTGTTTTTAATGTAAGAGGTAACGAAGGCATCGTTATTTCACTTTCAATCAAAACAAATCCCATCTAAAATGGTTTTAAATGGGATCTTTTACCTAAGTAATTAAACTTTATATATTTTCTTGGTCTTTCATGTTTTGAATGTAAGATGCCTTTTGAATTTCACGACGTCTTTTGATAGATGGTTTCGTGAAAAATTGTCCCTCTCTTAAATTTTGCATGACCTTAATGTTTCTGTGTTTTCTTTTGTAGCGTTTGAGGGCTCGATCAATACTTTCTCCTTCTTTAATTATAATTTTTAACATATTTATTTATTTTGTGTTTTTATTTATTTAGCCTAAATAAGTTTTTAGAACCTTACTTTTTGATGTATGTCTTAACCGTTTAATTCCTTTTTCTTTGATTTGTCTTACACGTTCCCTTGTTAAACCAAATGAATCTCCAATTTCCTGCAAACTCATCGGGTGACTATCATTTATTCCGTAATAGTGGCGTAACACTTCTGCTTCTTTATCTGACAGCATATCTAGTGCACGATTCACTTCTGTGTTAAGGGATGCACGCATTAAATTGGCGTCTGGTTTTGGGGATTCATTCGCATTGACTACGTCGTAAAGAGTTGATGTTTCTCCCTCTCTCAACGGAGCGTCCATGGATACATGTCGGCTTGATATTTTCAAGGATTGTTTAACTTCAGTGACACTAATATCTAACGAATGAGCAATTTCTTGAGCACTTGGAGGTCTTTCATGAGTTTGTTCAAGGAACGAGTAGGCCTTGTTAATTTTATTAATTGAGCCTATCTTATTTAGCGGCAACCTTACTATTCTCGATTGTTCTGCTAAAGCTTGAAGAATTGCTTGTCTAATCCACCAAACTGCATATGAGATAAATTTAAAACCACGTGTTTCATCAAATCGCTTGGCCGCCTTTACCAGACCGGCGTTGCCTTCATTTATTAAATCAGGGAGTGTTAGACCTTGATTCTGATATTGCTTTGACACTGAAACTACAAAACGTAAATTGGCAGTTGTCAATTTATCAAGTGCTTGTTGATCTCCTGCGCGTATACGTTGTGCTAACTCCACTTCTTCCTCAGCAGTGATCAGTTGAATTTTACCTATGTCCTGTAAATACTTATCAAGGGATTTGGACTCTCTATTGGTAACTTGCTTTGTAATTTTTAATTGTCTCATAGGGAAAAAACGATTTCAACACACCATTATAACTTTTTTATTGAGAAAACCTAATAAAAGTAGTGCTTTGTTGCGAAAATCACACAAAACATCAAGCCTATTTGCTGTTTTGAAAATTATAACAGCATAAAAGCTTTATAATTGATTTAAATTATTGAGATTTCTTCATTTATTTTAAGCCTAAATCTCTTTCGAAATAAATGAACTCCAATGTAAAGAAAAGGGGTGTCTATTGCCGCTACAAGAACCTTGAATAAAAAGCCACTGATTAATAAACCACTAAAACTTTCCCAAGGTAACACTTCAAAAAAACATAACAACATGAGAATGGAAAAGGTGTCGATAAATTGAGAAAACCATGTTGAAAAATTATTACGTAACCATAAATGTTTGCCTTTGGTAAGCCGTTTCCAAAAATGATAAATTTGAATATCAATAAACTGTGCAAACAAATAAGCAGTCATACTCGCAAAAACAGCAATTGCAGACTGACCAAACACTTTTGTGAATAAAACATCATCTACCGGAGAGTTTGCTATCGCTGGGACGCTGTCTGCTATCAAAATAATTAAAAGTGAAAAAATTGACGCAAATATTCCTGTAATAACAACTTGATTCGCATTTTTTTTACCGTAAATTTCACTAATTAAATCCGTAATTAGGAAGGTGATAGGGTAGGGCAAGATTCCCACTGATATTTCAAACAGATTGGCTCCAAATATTTCTATATTGAATGGGTACCAATAAAAAAATTTCTGAAAAATTAAGTTTGAGACCACTAAAGATGTAATAAAAAGTGCACCTAATAGCATGTAAATACGTTGTGCTAGTAATTTATCTTTTAATGTCATTTGAAATTGTGAATAAATAGCCTTCGTAAATATAATCTAATAAATTTTCTTTTAGTTAATTTGTGGTCGCTTATGAGCCAACCATATCAAGTATACATATCACTAGGAAGCAATAAAGGCAATCGTTTTAAACATTTACAAGAGGCTATCGATCTCATTCACGTAAGGATAGGAATGATTAAAATTATTTCGAAAGTTTATAATTCTCCAGCTATTGGATTTGAAGGAGATGATTTTTATAATGCGTGTCTCAGTGTTGAAACTTACTTGAAACCTGATAAAATGATGGAGGAATTATTAGCCATTGAAAAACTATTGGGCAGGGTTAGGAATATAGTAGGATATGAAGCACGTAATATTGATTTGGATGTTCTGCTCATCGGGGGTACTATAATAGATAGTGAAGCTCTTAATGTGCCGCATGTGTCGATGCATCTTAGGCGTTTTGTGTTGCGCCCATTAAATGATATTGCACCTAATATTGAGCATCCTAAATTAAAGAGACAAATTGGTGACCTCCTAAAAACGTGTTCTGATCAAAGTGAGTTGAAGGAAATTAATATTTGGCTAAAAAATCCTACTAAGTCGGTAAGCTTCTCAAACTATAATTTTATTGCGATAGAAGGCAATATAGGTGCAGGGAAAACCAGTTTAGCAACAAAAATATCATATGATTTTAATGCTAAATTAGTGCTAGAGCGTTTTGCTGATAATGCCTTTTTACCAAAATTTTATGAAGATCCTCAGCGTTATGCATTCCCTTTAGAAATGTCCTTCTTGGCAGATCGCTATCAACAAATCACTGATGACTTGTCCCAGCTTGACTTGTTTAAAGATTTTGTTGTCAGTGATTACGACGTCTTTAAATCACTTATTTTTTCAAAAATAACTTTGTTAGAAGACGAGTTTGTCCTTTACAGAAAACTCTTTTATCTCATGTATAAGGATATTGCCAAGCCTGATTTGTATGTGTATTTGTACCAAAACACAAGACGATTACAGGAAAATATTAAAAAAAGAGGTCGTGATTATGAGCAAAACATAGAGGATAATTATTTAGAAAAAATAAATTCAGGCTATCTTGAATTTTTAAAAAATCAAACAGATATTAAAGTTAAAATTATTGATATTTCAGATTTAGACTTTGTGAAAAACAGAGTTGATTATTTGTGGTTGTTAAATCAAATTTGTGAAGATGACGTATCAGGAGATTAAAACTCCGACTTTATACATTGTTGGGATGAAAGTTGAGATGTCTTTTCAGACAATGCGAGAAGACACGGAGCGCCTAGCAAAACAATGCATGCCCCGATTGCATGAGGTTCAAAATAGAGTAGACGATTTCACGGTTTCTCTTAATGACTATAATGCTTTTGATTATATGAAGTTGACTCCTGGTGGTTTATTTGAAAAATGGATTGGTGTAGAAGTTTCGCAACTTGACAATGTGCCTGATGGAATGGTAACGCTTACCATTGAACCAGCTACTTACCTCGCTATTGAATTCAAAGGCTCTATGGCAGAGTATGTAGAAAACTGGCATTATCTACATGGGATATGGTTACCTCAAAACCAGTATCAAGTTGACAGTCGACCACATTTTGAAAAATTAAACTCAAACTATCATCCTAAAAACATCATTAATGAAGAAATTATTTGGATTCCTGTTGTTGCAAGTACTTAAAAGGTTAATGACAAATGGATTGACATATCATTAACGATTTAGTTTGAAACCTTTTGCCAGTCAAATCTTAGCGGTGTCATGGGCTTGCAAATCGAAAAGCAAAGTTACTATTTTACTCTTATTATCATCCATGACAAATTCATTTAGTACTTCAGCTTTCGCTATATTTAGAAGAAAAGGTGCCGATAAAACATTGACACCACTTTGGTGTTTTAGCCTCGTCCCTTGTCCTGAGATAATGTCTTTGTTAGGAGTAAAATTACCTGTTGGAATATGTTCGGTAAGAATAATATAGCGGTACTTTTTTAGCTTTTTTAAAACCTGTGACACCTCATTATTTGATAAATGTTGCAGTACTTGTCTTAAAATAACACAATCTGCCGCAGGTAAAGTGTCATGAACGATGTCTAAGTTTAGAAACTCAAGATTGCTTGCTTTGTAATGTCTTTTATTTCTTTCAATAAGAGGTGCTACAACATCAATTGCCTTGTATTCTTTGGTGTAGTTGACTAGGTGTTGACCAACATTGAAATCACCACAGCCCAAATCACATACAACTAATTGATTGTGTTTTTCACTTAAAAATGTTGTTATGACATCAATATAAGGTGCTATAATGTCTGTGTCATGTGATCCTTCACCAGAATAAAAATCATAGGTATCGCCACCCCACAGGGACTTGTCATAAATTTGTGTCATGGCGTCTTTTGTGGGCCAAGGTGTTTTTATTTTAGTCACCTGAAGGTTGTTATTGAAGTTTAGAAAATATATCCCAAATCACAACTCCTGCACTCACCGATATATTTAACGAATGTTTCGTGCCATACTGCGGAATTTCTATAACGATATCACTCGTATTTACCACATTCTGAGTCACGCCTTTTACCTCATTGCCAAACACCACGGCATACTTAGTATCTGGTTGAGGTATAAAATCATTTAGCATGGTAGCATTTTCAGCTTGTTCAATAGCGATTATTTTAACGTCATCACTTTTTAATCGGTGAATGACATCCAATGTGTCATTGACATATTCCCAGGTCATAGAGTCTGTACTTCCAAGAGCCGTTCTATGAATATCCTTGTGAGGTGGTTGAGCTGTAATACCACAGAGGTAAATTTTTTCTATAAGAAACGCATCACAAGTTCTAAAAACACTGCCAATATTGTTAAGACTTCGAATGTTATCTAAAATCACAATGAGGGGTGTTTTATCTTCCTGCTTAAACTCGTGAATAGTTAAACGTTTTAGTTCGCTGTTTTTTAATTTTCGCATGATTCAGTCATTGCAGAATGCCACATATATTTCTTAAAAATTCCCAAAGAATTGTAAATAACTTATGTTATTAAATCTTTATTAGACATGAAATAATAGTTACATTCGTGGTCTTACGTTATCACAAAAATAACATTTAAAATCACTTAGAGGTGGCTAAGAAATCAAAAAAAGTAACACCGTTAATGAAGCAATACAATGCTATCAAGGTGAAGTACCCTGATGCTTTGTTGTTATTTCGAGTTGGAGATTTTTATGAGACCTTTGGGAGTGATGCTGTAAAAGCCTCCAAAATTTTAGATATAATATTAACAAAACGTGGTGCTGGTAGCGAAAGCGAAACAGAGCTCGCTGGTTTTCCACATCATTCTTTGAACACCTATCTGCCTAAGCTTGTGAAAGCGGGAGAGCGTGTGGCTATTTGTGATCAATTGGAAGACCCAAAACTCACTAAGAAGATTGTTAAACGAGGTGTTACTGAATTGGTTACGCCGGGGGTTGCTTTGAACGATGAAGTTTTAAATTCTAAATCTAATAATTTTCTAGCTTCGGTTTATTTTGGCAAACATATAGGTGTGTCATTTTTGGATGTGTCAACAGGTGAGTTTTTAATGTCTCAAGGAGATGTGGAGTACGTTGATAAATTACTCCAAAACTTTCATCCAAGTGAGGTCCTTATTGAAAAACAAAAGCGCTCTGTGTTCACAGAAGCCTTTGGGAATAGTTTTCACACGTTTTATTTAGAAGATTGGGTCTTTCAATACGATTATGCCGATGAGATATTAAATGGTCATTTTAATACAAAATCTTTGAAGGGTTTTGGTATTGAAGATTTGCACGAGGGTATTGTTTGTGCTGGTTCAGTCATGCATTATCTCAGAGAAACACAACATCTAAAACTAAAGCATATTACATCAATTCAGCGCATGGCCGAGGATTCCTATGTATGGATGGATAAGTTTACGATAAGAAATCTAGAACTATATAATTCTACGAATGTAAATGCCGTAACACTTATTGACGTTATTGATAAGACGATTTCTCCTATGGGAGGTAGAATGCTGAAACGTTGGTTAGCATTGCCATTAAAAGATGCAAAAAAGATTCATCATAGACATGAAGTGATACAGTATTTTCTCTCGAATGAAGAGCTTTTAGTTAAAATACAACATCAAATTAAGCAGATTGGAGACATTGAGCGGCTCATATCAAAAATTGCTACAGGAAAAGTCAATCCTAGAGAAGTGATACAACTAAAAAACTCTTTAGAAGCTATTGTCCCCATTAAAGGGGTTTCGAGTAATTGTGCTAATGCATCTTTAAAATCAATTGGTAATCATCTGCACAGTTGTGATATTTTAAGAGATAAAATTAAAGAGACTTTAAATGAAGACGCGCCTGTTAATATTTTAAAGGGGAATACTATTTCCTCAGATTTCTCTACGGAATTAAAAGAACTTCGAGCATTGGCCTATTCAGGCAAAGATTATCTTGACAAAATGCTAGAGAGAGAAAGTGAACGAACGGGCATTACTTCTTTAAAAATAGCCTCTAACAATGTGTTTGGCTATTATATTGAGGTTAGAAATACTCATAAAGATAAGGTCCCTGAGGAATGGATTAGAAAACAGACATTGGTTAACGCTGAACGCTATATCACGGAAGAGTTAAAGGAATACGAAGGCAAGATACTGGGTGCTGAAGAGCGGATTTTGGCTATTGAACAGCAGTTGTTCTCAGAGTTGGTATTATGGATGAGTCAATGGATAAAACCCGTACAAGAAAATGCAGGTTTAATAGGTCAATTAGATTGTTTGTGTTGTTTTGCACAATTGGCTAAAAGTCGTCAATATGTGTGTCCAAGTATCGATGAATCTTTTGATTTGGACATTAAAAACGGTCGTCATCCTGTAATAGAGCAGCAATTGCCGATTGGGGAATCGTATATAGCTAATGATATTTTTTTAGATAGAGACTCTCAGCAAATCATCATGATTACAGGGCCAAATATGTCTGGTAAATCTGCAATTTTACGTCAAACAGCATTAATTGTCTTATTGGCACAAATTGGAAGTTTTGTTCCAGCAGAAAGTGCAAGAATTGGATTGGTTGATAAAATTTTCACAAGAGTAGGAGCGAGTGATAATATTTCAATGGGGGAATCAACATTTATGGTTGAAATGAATGAAACAGCCTCAATTTTAAATAATATTTCTGATCGTAGCTTGGTTTTGCTTGACGAAATAGGAAGAGGGACAAGCACCTATGATGGTATTTCTATTGCTTGGGCAATTAGCGAGTACTTGCATGAACATCCAAGTAAAGCAAAAACGCTATTTGCAACACATTATCATGAACTCAATGAAATGTCTGAAACTTTTGAGCGCATAAAAAATTTCAATGTTTCTATAAAAGAGCTAAAAGATGATGTTTTGTTTTTAAGAAAATTGATAGAGGGAGGGAGCCAACATAGTTTTGGAATTCATGTCGCGAAAATGGCTGGGATGCCTCAACAAGTTATTCACAGAGCGAATAAGATCTTGAAACAATTAGAGAAGTCACATTCAAATGAAGAGCTCACTAATAAGGTGAAGTTGTTAAATGATGATGTGCAGTTGAGTTTCTTTAATTTAGATGATCCGCTTTTAGAGGAAATTAAAGACGAAATCTTAGACCTTGATATCAATACCTTAACACCGGTTGAGGCATTGATGAAGTTGAATGAAATTAAGCGAATGCTTCAAAAGAAAAAAAGAGCATAAAAATCGTAAAAAGCCTTTGCTATTATGAGAATTATTTTAAATTTGCATCCGCAATCTTGAGATTGAAGTTCTTTAAAACTGCGAAAGTAGCTCAGGGGTAGAGCATCACCTTGCCAAGGTGGGGGTCGCGGGTTCAAATCCCGTCTTTCGCTCTAAAAACCTTAAAATATACCAATGCTGAAGTGGTGGAATTGGTAGACACGTTGGACTTAAAATCCAATGTCCATTAGGACGTACGGGTTCAAGTCCCGTCTTCAGTACTACATGGGACAAATCAGAATTATTTGATTTGTCCCTTTTTTTATTCCCTTTTAAACCCTTGTTAATGCTAGCAATTTTTAAAAGTATCGGGTTGATATCCTCGGTTCGAACGTTTTCATTTTCAAATTGGAACTTTTTAGGAAAAATCGAACCTAATAGTTTTCTTTTATGATCTATGTCGCTATTAGCGAATTGATTATCGAAATTTTCAAGTTTCTCTAAGCCATTTTTATAAAGAGACAAAACTTGGTTTGACTTGTTTAAATTTTCCTGTTTTTCTTTTAGTTGGTTAAGCTTGCTTGAATAGCGCTCTTTTGCATTTTGATATTCAATACTATCAAATTCACCATCAAGATAAAGATCCTGTAACTTAATAAGTTTTTGCTCAATGGATTCAATTTCTTGATAATGCTTAGGACTAAGCCTGCTCGATTTAGTTTGTTCTTTATATCGTTTTTCTATCATTTTAAATAATAGTTTTCGAGTATTAGTATTCAATGAAATACCTCCAAGAAAATTACTGAACCAATTTTCAACATTCTCAGCTTTGTATCTTGTATTGCATGGTTTTGCACAGTGATAATAAGAATAGTATTTATTGCGACCTTTTGAACTACTTGCTTTCAGTGGCTTATGGCAATTAGGGCATAAAACGAAATCTTTCAAAGGGAACTTTTCATTCACCTTTTTATGAGCGACTTTATATTGTTTTTTACCACCATCAATATGATATTGAACCGTATTAAATATGGTTTTTGAAATTAAAGGTTCGTGAATACCTTTAATAGTCTGTTCTGGTTCATCTTTAAAGGCTTTTAAATAGATATCACCATGATATATGGGGTTTCTGATGATTCTTCCAAAGGCAGATTTACTAGTCTTAAACCCTTTTTTCGTTAATCTTTGAAGCACTTCTTTTTGGGAGTATATACCCTTGCTAAGTAGTTCAAAACCTTCTTTAATAAAGGTTGCATCGTTATTAGGAACCAATATTGGTTTATTTTGGTCGTCTCTTCCCATGTCATAGCCTTTGGGAGGGGAAACGACATATCGACCTTCTTTAAAAGCGCGCCGCATTCCGGCAATCACATTTAGCGAACGTCTATGGTTTTCAACCTCTGGCATAGATAAATACACTGCTAACATCAAACCTTGCTCAGGAATAGATAAATCTAATGGTTGTTCAATGGCATTTACAATGATTCCGAGTTCATTGAAGTCTTTGATTTTGTTATAAGATTCAGTAGTATTTCTTGAAAAACGATCCCATTTAGTGAAGAGTAATTGTTGAACTTTTGATTTGTTATTTTTAACAAAAAGAAGAAGCTTTTTGAACTCTGGACGATTAAATGTTTTGGCAGAATGGTCTTCTTTGAAAACAGCTAGAACATTTAAGTTATTGGAGTTACAATAATTAAGCAATTTTTGTTCTTGATCTCTAAGGGAAAACCCTTTATCGGCTTGTTCGTCTGTTGAAACTCTAAAATAAAGAATTACGTTTTTCATAGTGCTAAGTGTTTTGTGCCATATTTTGACAAATAATATCTGTAAAGACCTCTAATAATTCTAAAACTTGAATGATCTCGTGGTCAGTATAGGGCTTCGGATTATTATCATTTAGGATTTGTTTTGCTTCTAAATAAAAACTTGATTTCTGGTCCATCTCTGTTAGGGATAAAACCAGGCTGTGTTTTCAGGGACTGATTTGATTCTACATATGTTTTCATCTTTTATAGTTTTTCAGATTTAATTAGAGTAATCTTATAGTTTTCATTAGAACGAATATCAATAAGTAGTTTAGATCCTTTTTTGATTTTGTTTTGTAAAATATACTTGGCAAGTTGCTGCCTGCTCTTGTGCTCTTCCGTAACAACAAAAGCCTCATTTCTTTTATCTTGAAAAGCAATTTCAACTACTTTGGGTCTTTTAAAAACAACAATGTCCCTTATCTGTCTTTCCACATTGTTTAAGTATTCAAGATTTATCCTTTTTTTGTTTTCAAAGTCTGCTAAAAGGACTTTTGATAGTATGGGTCTCAAGGGAATACTAACCATCGGATTTTCAATATAAGCAGATCCTAGATCAGTTATAAGGGTCTTATCCCCATAATGGAAAGCATAGTCAAAGGATTCAGGAACGTACAACAGGCTATGGGGTATACCTTTTCTCATTACCGCAGATTTAACCATGTCCGTAAATGGGTTGATAATCGTCCTAAAGTAATGCTCCATAACCTCTTCATTTTGGAGATGTGACTTCAATTGGTCAAGTTGATCCTTGTTTAAACCTTTTGGATTGTTGTTTAAATGGTATTTAAACACTTCATCTGCATATTTGTTCTCTCGTGGTTTTTGCCAAATCTGATAAGTAAGTTGTTTCATGGCATCCATGGAAACCCTAAACTTGAATAGTTCATTTATAATGGAAACCCAAACAGACTGGGTGATGTCCAGGCGAACCCATTTACCCGTTCCTTTACCAGTTTTAGCTAGTTCAGAAGAACTAGGGTCTTTTTCTAATTTTTGTTCTATATTTTCAGTAAAAGGGACCAGGTCATTAGCTATCCAATAGTTGATTTGCCTGGAGCTAATTGTGAGTTGACTTGGGTTAAAATGTTTGGATTCAAAAACGATATTACCAAGGGTAATTAAGTTATTGGCAGTCATAAAATTGTCATTTCAACAAAACTAATAAAAATAATTTATGTATTAAAATATATATTAAAATAATACATCGATGTATTAAAATAGCTTATATTTGAATATTGACAGACGATTTACCTAGAGTAAACCGTAGATATATCACTGGTAAACCAAGGGTAAACCATTAAAATAAATATTATGAATAACGAAAATGAGAACCAATTAATAACGTCAAGTTTTAAAATTTCAATGGCGGAAAAGATTGATTTACAACAAAGGGCAAATGAGAAAAATATTTCATCTTCTGAATTCGTCAGATCGTTGGTATATGGTTTCAAGGAATATTATGATTACATCGGTAAACCGTTTCCTCGGGAAGAGAAACTACTTGAAGAATTGAAGTTTGAAAGGAGGGAGGTTAACAAGTTAAAAATAACACTTGAAAATGCAGTCAACAGAGTAGAAATAGAACAACAAAATAACCAAAAACTACATCAACAGCATTTAGCCAATCAGCAAGAAATATTTATCTTAAACAAAAAATTAAAAGAGAAGCAAAAAGAAATCACTGAGGTTAATAAGATAGTAACAGCAAACGTATCAAAGAATGCTTCAATCAAAAAAGCTAATACAAAGGAAATCCTAAGCGGATCGGCAATTGGTTTTGGCATATTGCTTTTACTAGGAGGGATTTTTAAGCGATAGAAAAAGCCTATTAAAAATCAAAATATCCCTTCGCGAAAACACCCTAAAACTACGTCTATTTTGAGTAATTAAAAGCGGTTATTTACAGTTGTGACAGATACAGATAGTCTAAATTAATATTTAATTAAATTAAATCCCGATCTACAAATATTAGTTTTTATTGTCAAGCATCTCTTTTGTTACAACTGTACGGAACCCAGTATGGTCAGAAGATGAATCAAGGCTCATACCCATGCGTGCAGAAATTCGATAACTTGCGCAGTATGAGGCATGACACAAGAAAGACCCACCCTTAATAACATGTTCTTTTTGATAAGGATTGTCAGGATTAAAAGATGTAGAAGGACCTTTAGGATTTTGTAGAGTTTCTACAGTATTAATCTCCTGATAATGATTAACGTTGAACAAATCGCTTGTTATTTCCCATACATTTCCAGACATATCATAAAGACCAATGGAATTTGGCTCAAAGGATTTTACTGGTGAAATGTATTTAAACCCATCGATTGACTCATTAAGTATTGGAAATCTTCCTTGCCAAGTATTAGCTTTTTTACTTAACTGTTCTGCATCGTTCCCCCAGGTAAAAATAGCATCGCTGTTCTTACCTTGAGCCGCTGCTTCCCATTCGGCTTCTGTTGGCAATCGTCTATTAGCCCACTCACAATAGGCGAGAGCATCTTCGTATGTAACATGAACAACAGGATAGTCATCTTGGCCCTCAATAGAAGAATCTGGGCCTTGAGGATGTCTCCAATTAGCACCAACCTTCCAGGTCCACCATTGTCCATAATTTTGCATGTTAACCACGGCATTCACATTTTTATTAAAAATCAAACTGCCAGGTTGTAATAAGGAATCATGAGGTTTTGGAGTTCCCTGAGGTACTTGTTTTTTCATTTCCTCCCAATTTATAGGTCTTTCCGCCACGGTTATGTAGCCCGTAGCATCTACGAAGTCTTTAAACTGTTTATTGGTAACTTCTGTAATATCAATAAAAAAGCCATCTACCTTCACAAAATGAGAAGGCTTTTCCCTATGCATGGCATAAACATCACCCGCTTTAGCACCTTGAAGAAATACCTTTTCATCTATCCAGATCATTCCAGAAGGGGGAGTGGGGTTTAATTTTTTATCTGAATATTGTTTTGATGTTAGTTCTTTTTTATTGTTTGTCTCTTTGCAAGAGAATAAAACTAACAAAACAACTAAGAGAAAAGTGATATTAAAAGATGGGAAGAGATTTTTAAGCATTTCAATTGTAATCCATTTAGCTATACCGTCGAATCAGTAAATTAAAAATTAATATAAACTAAATAATTAATATGAAAAATATTACCTTCTGGTATTTTATTCATTTTAATTTATGACTCCTGGTATAGCTATAATATGGATTAAAAGCTACTAACTTAAACTTGTTATTTAATTACTAATCGTTTAGTAATTTTTTTATTGTCGCTCGTTTCTATGCTAAGTATATACATACCCGCAGATAGGTCAGAAACATCAGCATCTGATTGATTATAAATAACCTTGTCTAAAGTCCCAAGAATCGAGTAGAATCTCAAAACCTCAATATTATCAAGGCCTTCTATATGAACTATATCACGGGCTGGATTAGGATAAATATTTGCCGATAGTCCTAACACTAAGTCTGGAGTACTTAAAACTCCTCCAAACTCGTAAGCTCCTGCATCGGGTGTTCCTTCTCTTGTATATCCTCTTTGGTCAACAGTTGGAAGGGAAATTCCTGTCGATGCTGTACAGAAATCATCAGAATTACTTGACTCCGCAATAGCTAATACCTGAGTATTGCCACCTTCATTAGTTAAAGTACCTGTTAAACCTGCTTGTGTTGCGGTTTTGCCTCTTATATTGTTTTTAGCAGGTGTATCAAGAAATGGTCCAGGTGCTGAATTCAAACCTCCAAGTATGCAATTAATCACTTCTACTGTATTCACATTAGTAAAATCTATTGCTCTTTCAGCAATCGTATTTTCTTTAACAATTATTGAGTTAAAGGCGCTAAAATTAGTTAAAAAACCAGTTGTTCCAGTGCATCTTATTCCCCCTCTTGCTGTTGCAGCATGAGAATTATTATATAATGTTGCATGTACCAATTTTAGATTAATATTTCCGCCATTTGTTGCTGCTGGATCATTTAACCATTCTGCTACTTTAGACCAGATTGCACCTCCTCCAGCTCCATTTGAACCACTTGATGCAGTATTATTAGAAACTGCACTGTTTTCCACATTAATATCAATAGTAAAATCATTACCAGAATTATTATTTCCATTAATATAAATTCCGCCTCCATTTCTACCTGTATTGCTATCTACCAATGACTGTTCAATATTTACAATACAATTGATTCCAGCTCCGTTATTAGGAGCTGCTATAATTCCTCCGCCATCTAAAGTTGATGTATTATTTTTAATAGTACATTCTATAACATCTACATTTGAACCTGCAAAACTAACACCACCACCATTTTTTGCAGTATAGTTATCTTCAATAATTAAGTTCTTTAATGTAAGTAACCCTGTAACTTTATCTACATTTATTCCTCCTCCATTGGTAGTAGAATCAGCATTACCGTGTCTAATTCCCAAATTCTCGATTGTAACAGTTAAAACATCTGTATCTTCTGCTCTAGAGATATTAATTACTCTACTCCCCGTACCATCGTTAGAAGCAGTTGCAGCAGCCTGGATAATATCTGTTGTAGGGTCAGTTCCTCTTAAAGTGATGCTCTTGCCAAAAGAAATAGTCTCTGTATGTACCCCAGTGATAAGAATAACATCTCCATCATTAGCAGCAAAAACAGCATCTGTTATTGTTGCATAAGGATTTCCTCCGTAAGGATCACCCTGAATATTCACGGTTTGAGCTGAAAGTACAGTTGTAAATACAGCTAGTAATAAAAAAGTAATTTTTTGTTTCATGGATTAATATTTTAGTTAGTTTTTCTTTTTAGATTGTTTGTATGCTCTCCATTCTTTAAGACGTTCCATTCCTAAATAATCTTTAAGCTGATTGTAAACTATATTACCTAGCTTATTCAGCTTTTCTTTTCTAATTTCAGGTTGTTCTGCATATTCCTTTCTAATAGATTCACCCTCTTTGAATCGTTCAAATTGGATTTTGTAGATAGCTTTAGAATCTTTTTTATCCAATTCTAAGACTTCAGTCATTTCGTCGGCTATTTTTTTTGCTTTTTTTGAAGGATTTTGTGCTATGGCCACACAAAAAAACGACAGAAAAAATAATAATGTAATTGTGTTTTTTGGTTTCATTTTTTTATCGATTATTTTGATACTTAAAAGTAATTTTAATTCGAATTTTTTAAGTTTGATCAAAGACCAGATAAGTTCTTTATCTGGTCTTTGATCAAATTGGATATTTTTTCAGATTTATATAGCCTATTCTAATCAAATGGAAAACCTCCAGGATCAGGTGGAGAATCCGCCTGTGCCTTTTGGGGATTTAAAATCACTAAGGTTCCCACTGCAGTTAAAGCTGCATATTTCCCCATTTTTTTTATGGCGTCTTTTCTGGTAATAGTACTAGAATCACCTAATTGATTTGTACGTTTATTTTTATTTATTTTTTTCAAATTAATTAATTATTAGTTAATAATAATTTTTTTACTCACTACTCCATCTTGATTTTTTACTTGAGCTATATAAACTCCGGCACTAATTTTAGGGAGTGAAATAGTATGCACCCTATCCGTACTTTGAATAGATGTTATGAGTAATTCCTGTCCATTTATATTAAATAGTGATACCTTGGTTTCGCCATTTAATAAACCAACTATTGTTATTTCATTAGAATTTGCTACTGTATATATACTAACTAGATCAATATTATTTTCAGTAGTGTTTAGGACTTGAGATGTTACCCTTAGATAAAATCTTCCAATACCATTTAAGTCATTATCTAGAATTGTAGAGTAAGAAGTATTTTCCTCATTTAGTTGAGTTAGTGTTCCTAATTCGGTATCCTCTAGATAGACTAACATATTTTGAGGTAAGTTTAAGGTAGTAGTGCTAAACGTTAAGGTCGTTCCATTTGCAGCATTAACACCTACAGGAATAGCCAAATTTTCAGTGCCTGAAGTTGGTAGTGATTGAATTCCTAAGTTTCTTTCTTGACTGTTTTCAACAGTTTGAGTGTAAACTGCGAAGTTTTGAGAGCTTCCTTCAAAAATTGAACTATCATAACCAGTGTCAAAACCAGTAGTTGTAGCATCTATATAAAATATTCTTGTTGACCTGTCATAACTTCCATTCGACAGAAAAAGTTCAATCTCTGGATTAGGAGATGCATTTCTTTGAAAAGTATCTGTTTGATGAGATTGCATTCCTTCAACAATTGAAAACTGCGATGAATTGCCATTAGCTTTAACCCAAAATCCTTGGCCAGGGGCTAAATGAAATGCACCAGTGGCTTGGTTATATATGTCATATGAACTTGTTGCCTGATTCCATAACCAAATGGTTTCTTGTTCAAGTAGAGCAGAATTGTCATCTAAGATATTGGTAGTGCCATTAGCAGAATTGTTTAAAGCAATATGAGATGGATATGGATTACCCATTAAATTAAAGGCGTCACCTGAAGCACCGCTATTATCTGTTAAAGTAATTGATGTATTATCACTGGTTGGCATACCACCCTTAAATGTTATTTCACCTGCTGAGGCGAGTAAAACGGAATAACCTGTTCCTTCAACAAAATTACCACTGCCAGTTGATCCACCTACGTAGAATTCCCAGCCTGTACCGTCGTTATTATATGGAGCAAGACCAAATACATTACCTGTTCCTTCTTCTAAATTTTCAGAGAGTGCAAATTCGTCAATATCTTGGCCAGTTACAGGACTAGATACTAAATACCAGTTATCCGTACCAATAGCTCTTGTATAACTTAGGTCTCCTGTAAAAGTACTAGATGTTATAAAAGAGGTGCCAGATTCCATTTTCATTAAGTTCAAATTTAAAGGAGTAGTGGCAGTTGGCATATTTGAAGCACTTCTTATTTGAACTAAATCCCCAGAAGAAGGTACACCGTCATCCCAATTAGCAGCATTTGACCAATCAGTATCTGTTCCATTCCAGAAGTTATAGTATTCGAAAGCTCCAGCATCAGGTGTATCATCCCGATCATAGCCTCTTTGATCTGTTGTTGGAATAGTTATTCCGGTTGCAACTGTGCAGTAATTGTCTGAATTACTTCCAGGTGAAATAGGCAATACTTGAGTATTACCACCTTCATCACTAAGCACTCCTGTTAAACCCGCTTGAGTGGCTGTTTTCCCTTTTTGGTTGTTTTTAGCCAAATCGTCTAGAAAATTGTTGGCACTGGAACCATCTACAGGGGTGCCTGCTGCATTACTACCACCAAGAATGGAGTTAACAATATCTATTGGTTTAGCTTGTACCCAATTCACGGCTCTTTGAGCAACATCGCCAGCATTGACGATTATCGAATTGTATATCCAAACATTGGTAAAAGCAGTACCTCCTCCAGTAAATGATAACCCATTTTTCGTCGCTGATCCATGAGAATTATTGTAAGTTGTTACATGAACCAATTTTAAATCAACGTTTGAAGCACTATTAAAAGCTTTTATCCATACAGCTCCACCTCCTGCACCTCCAGAAGCAGATGTGGTTGTATTTCCTGTTAATGTAGTATTTTCTAGATTAAGATCAATATTAATATTGTTTGCATTACCATTAACATAAATACCACCTCCGTTTCTTCCAGAATTTCCTTGGATTAATGAATTGTTAATATTCATTTCCATGGTAGTACCTTTGGTTGTAAATAACAGACCTCCACCATCATTTGTTGATGTGTTATTTCTAATAATACTGTTATTGAGGGTTAAATTTCCCCCTAACATGGCTATTGCACCACCTTCATTAGTTGCAGAATTATTTTCTACAATAACATTATTAAGGGTGATAAGACCTGCAGAACCAGTTGCACCTATGTCATAAAAAATACCTCCACCTCTAGCGATTGATCCACCATTTCTAATGGTTAAATTCTCAAAGGTCACAGTTTGGGCAGTTCCGCTAAACATCCTAATTACGGCATTATTACCACCACCATCGATAATGGCTGTTGTAGCATCATTACCTCTAATCGTAATATTTTTATTGTTCCACGATAAATTCTCTGTATGTGTTCCTGTTATATCAATAACATCTCCATTACTGGAAGCGGTAATCGCAGCCGAAATACTGGCATATGATGTGCCGTCTATATTGATGGTTTGTGCATGAAGGGCAACTGAAAGCCCTATAAATAAGAATGTAATTTTATATTTCATTTGAAAACTTACATTATTTAGATTAATCAGATAGTAAAAATCTTCAAAAAATCAAGAAATTAAGTTTTCAAATAATTCAGATAGGTTTAAATACCAGTCAGATGTCTAAATTGGCACTAACACTAATAGATATTTATTGCCATTGGATCTTGCCAGAAGTTTGTATGTGTTTTGTTAAGGCTTTCTTTAAAGCCATTTTTACCTTAGGTAATTTGATTGGAGATGTTTCATTTATATCATTAATCAAATCGAATAATTCATAACCTGAAAAGGGATTGCGTTGTAGTAATTTATATCTTCCATCTGAAATGGCATAATATATCCTACCGCCAAATTTATGACCTTCACGACGCATCCAAATCATATTTCTGGAAGTATTATTTCTAGGTAAATCGAAAAGATCTACAATTAGCTCTGAAGGTAAATTTTTATCAATTTTCCCACCTGCCATTTTAATTAGTGAAGGTTGAAAATCCATTAACAACAATGGCTCTTCACTTTGTTTTATTTGAGATGACGATGGAATTTTAACAATACAAGGCACTCTAATTCCTCCTTCAAAAAAATCACCTTTTCCTCCCGTAAACGGATTATTACTTGCACCATACTGAAGTGCTCCTCCATTATCTGAAGTAAAGACAACTATAGTATTTTCACCTAAATCTGAATTGTTTAGTTGGTCCAAAATTCGCCCTACATTATAATCCAGATGCTCTACAAAGGCAATCATCTTTTGCCTCTTTAGAGTTGAGTTTTGTTCTTTGTTTTGAATTTTACTCAACCATTCCTGTGGTGGCTGCACTGGATCGTGAGGTGCATTATAGGTTAGGAACAAAAAGAATGGTTTTTCCTGTTTGTTCTGTTCTCTAAGATATTCTAATGTCCAATCTGTAAACAGATCTGTGGCATGCCCTTTTGGGTTTATTACTTGATTATTTTCTCGCATCCAATTTACTCCTGCTTTTCTATGGGTATAATAGTCGTCCATCATATCTCCAACAAAGCCTTTGAAGTAATCAAAACCTCTATCGTTGGGTAAATCAGGGCTTTTATATCCTAAATGCCATTTTCCAATAAGTGCAGTATTGTAATTAAGCTTCTGCAGTTCTTCTGGTAGTGTAGTTATATCGTCTCTTAGGTTTCCCCAAGTGTTATCTTGCATATCACGTATTACACCAGGAACGCCTACTAAATCTGGGTAATTTCCTGTAAGAATTGATGCTCTACTAGGTGAACATACTGTACTATTTGCATAGGCTCTTGTAAACGTAATAGCTTGTTGAGCTAAAGCATCAATATTTGGTGTTTGTAGATCTTTAGCTCCATAACAACTTAAGTCGCCATAACCTAAATCGTCTGCCAAAATAAAAATAATATTTGGCTGGTCTTGTGCATGAACACAACTAAAAAGCATAAAAAAGCCTAGAAGATAGATTTTTTTTAATCTTTTAAAAATGATTACTAATTTCATCTTGTCTAGGCTTTAATTTTAACAAACTAACTCACTATCTAACATATTTTACAGCATCAGAAACTGGAAGGATAAATGAATACACTTCTACAGCAACTGGTATTTGTTCTCCATAAAATTTTGAAGTATTTGAAAGTTTAGGTTTAGCAACGAGCCAATAATAACCTTCTTTCTTAACCTCGAAACAATTATCATTAATACTATCTGAAATTAAATTTGCATTCGTGACATTATTAGTTTCTGAAAAATAAACTGAGTAATCTGTAAACTTATCAGACTTCTTCCATTTTATTTTTTTTCGTTTCAAAGAAACTTTAATAGGTGAATATTCCTGGAAACGCCATTCAGCTAAGGTCTGGAAATACATATCCTGATAAATCGCTTTATGATTTTCGTCAAAAATTAAATTGTTTAATTCGTCAGGATCTTCCTTAAGATTGTACAATTGATCAATAATACCATGTGTATATATAAACTTATAATCACCTTTACGCATCATTCTGGAAGGCACATTCTTTGCTTCTGGAAGCAGTTTGTAATCTCCTCCTCTAAACTCAGAAAAAACTACTCTATCTTTAAGCTCGGTGCCATTTTTAAACACATCTACTAAAGAAATTCCTTGTGCAGTTTCTGGAATCTTACCGTTTATCAATTCTGCAAAAGTTGGCATTAAATCTATAAAACTAACTGTTGAATTGTTAATTGTATTTTGCTTAAACAACTTTGGGTACGACACAATAAAAGGAACATTAACCGCATCTTCATACATATTGTGTTTACCTCTTAAACCATGTTCAAATAAATGCTCTCCATGGTCTGTAGTGTAGATAATAATTGTGTTTTCATAAAGTCCTTTTTCTTTTAAAGCTTTTACAACTCTTCCAACCATATCATCAACCTCAGTAATGCAGGCATTATAAGCAGCCATTACATTTTGCGCTTTTTCAAGGTTTTTAGGAATACCAGAATGTACCCAATTAGGCACCCAAGGATATTTTCCTTTTTTATACCAATCGTCATAAGTTTGTGGTAATTCATAATCCTGAGGATTATGCATATCTAGATATTTTTGAGTCGTAGTAAAAGGCGCATGAGGCTTTTCAAAACCAACATGTAGGAAGAAATTTTTGCCGTCCTCTGCTCTTTTATTGATAAACTCTATGCTCTTTCTAGCAACAACCATATCGAAGTTATCCTCATCATTTTTTACCAGTGTTGGCACATACTCCTCGTTAAGATGCATCGATCCTCCTTTATATGTTTTACCATATTTCTTGAATTGCCTATAACGCATATAAGTATCTTCTCCAACCTCATTTGCATAATGTCCTCCTGGGAAATAAGTATAGTAACGTAAACTTATTTCGTCAAACCCCATATCATTTCCTTCTTTATGGTCTTCGTCTACATCTTTCTGTAGTTCACCATGCACGTGCATTTTACCTGGTGATGCCGAAACATAACCTTGCTTCTTAAAAATATCTGCAAGCGTAACAATTCCTTCGTGATAACCTGATTCTCTCAAGTACCCACTTCCAATATTCTTAATTCTGCCATTTGGCATTTTTACAGGTGCTTTATGGTAAATAGCTCCATTGGCATAAGGATACATTCCAGTAACTAAAGATGCCCTAGCCGGAGCACAAACAGGAGCTGGCGTGTAAGCATTATTGAAAACAATTCCTGTTTTAGCTAACTCGTCTATATTAGGTGTAATTGATCTTTGACTTCCATATGCACCTGTTTCTTCTAACTTATGCTGATCAGAGATTATGAAAACAACATTAGGTTGTTCATTTGAATTCTGTGCTTTTCCAAGTGCAACGTAAAGCGTTACTATAGCAAATAATAAATTGTGTTTTAACATAAAGGTATTTATTAATCAATGTTAGGATTGGCAGAAGATTCAATTAGTGGTATAGGCCAAGTGTAATCTTCTGGACCTCTAGCACCAGTTGAGTTTCCATATGTGACCCTACAATATTCATCATAAACGCCCATTCTGGTTAAATCGAAGAATCTATGACCTTCTGCGTATAACTCTACACCTCTTTCAGCTAATAAAGCTTCTCTAAAATCTTCCATGGACATGCCTGTACCATCAAACATATCAGCCATTTCTACTCGTGACCTTAAAATATTAAAATCATCATTTGCTAAAGCTGGATTTTGGTTGAGCTCAGCTAACGCTTCAGCACGTAATAAGTATACATCTGCTAATCTTATAACATGCCAATTTTGCTGACTTGTATATTCCGTAGTAGCATCGGTATCAATATATTTTGCAGTAAATACTCTAAACAAAGTGCCTGCTGATTCTCCTGTGGCTGTTATAGTTCTAAAATAGCCTGTTAAATTGGGAGTAAGCACATAGGTTCTTGTTTCGTCTTGATAAAAATCAATAATTGAATTACTAAATCTTGGATCAAATTTATTGATACTCCTATTAATAAATTGACCCTGTAATCTATTGGTCCCTCCAAATCCACCACCAGCTAGTCCAGAATTTCGAGGGCTAAAAAGATTTGATACTGCTGTACCTTGACCTGCAATTGCAGCACCTTGAATTTCAAAAAGCATTTCAGGATTATTACCATTGTTGGCATCAAATAATGTTTCATATTCACTTAAGCTTGAAACTAAGGAATAAGATGGTTCTTGTAAGGCAAAATTGGCTTGTTCTATAGCTTTTTCATAATAAAAATCAGGAGATTCAGTGAGTGTAAGATATATCGCATTTCCTTCTTGCCCTTCTTGAGCTGTCCGTAAAGATGATGCCATCTGTACATATATCTTTGCTAGCAAAGCATGAGCAGATGCCTTAGTCACTCTACCTACATTATTGGTACTGTTGTTTCTTGTTTCATTAAAACCCCAGCAGTTTTGCGAAGCAAATTCCAAATCTTCAATAATTGCATCATAGATATCCGATACTGGCGAGACAGGCAGTCCATCTTCACCTGGTTCTACAGGAGCAGTTCTTAAAGGAACTTCACCATAGCATCTTACCAAATTAAAGTAGTGTAGTGCTCTTAAAAATCGAGCTTCACCTAATATTCTCAATCGAAGTTCTTCATCCATTTCAGGAACACCAGGTACTCTGGCAATAACACTGTTTGCTTCTTTAATTGCTCTGTAAATAAATATCCAGGATTGTTCAATCATTGGATCTGCATTTGTAATAGTTCCAAACCTGAAATCACGGTGATTGAAACTGCTTTGTCCTTGATCTGATGCAGCAAACATATTAGATAAAAACTGTTGTCTGTAATAACCATTCCCTGTTTTAAGTTGGGCGTAAGCACCGGTTAAACCTGCCAATGCATCGGATTCATTTTCATAAAATGCATTAATATCTACTTGAGTTCGTGGTTCTTCTTCAAGGTAGTCCTCACAACTTGTACATACGATTAATGCAAAAAATATTAAACTAAAAATCTTTATTTTTTGAATATATATAGTTTTCATTTTTAATGTGTTTTTAATAATTGAAATTTACTCCAAAAGAGTAGGTTTGAACTCCAGGGTAACCGCCAAAATCTATACCTCTGCGCTGAGGGTCTTTATTAAATGTTGATACCTCTGGGTCAAAACCTGGATAATCAGTAATGGTTATGAGATTTTGAGCAGTCGCGTAAATTCTTAAAGACATGTTCTTTTTAAAGCTAAATGTATAACCTAAGTTGATATTTTTTAATCGAATAAAAGAACCATCATATACGTTTCTATCAGATGCAATAACTCTTGGGCCGTTAGACTCAACCATTGCGGCAGGATTTCCAACACCAGATGTATTACCCAATGCCGGATCAAAAATTACTTGGCCGTTAGCATCTACGTTTAGTGGTGCTTGCCAGGAATCGTTGAAAGCAGATTCAAGAACATTTCTAGAGTTTGTTAAACCTGTTATAGGCCATGAATCTACCCAGAAAAGGTCACCCCCCTTTTGAGCGGTAATGAGTGTACTTAAGTCCCAATTTTTATACTTAAAATTATTGGAAATAGCCACATTAAAATCTGGATTTGGATCGCCAATCTGCACATAATCATCAAAGTTGATGACCTGTTCAGGAAGCGGATTTCCGTTTTCATCTAAGTCAACAGAGTTATTTACATATCGTATTTCACCTGGTGCGGCAGTGGAAAGTCCAGTCGCATTGGCTTCTTCCCATGTTTCATAAACACCATCGGTTTGTGCGCCCCAAAAAATACCTAAAGGACTACCTACTTGAAATAATATAGGATTTTCTTGAGCAAAACCTACGTTAGGCCCAAGTTGAAAATCTAAATTAGAATTCAGGCTTTTAAGATTATTTCTGTTTAAGGTAAAATTAGTGCCGAAATTCCACTGAAATTCATCGGTATTAATGATGTTTGCAAGAAGGCCTATTTCTAAACCATAATTTTCCACCTCACCAAAATTATCTAGAATTCTTACAAATCCGTTAGAGGCTGGTAAAATTACATTTTGTAGTAAATCACTAGTTAATTTATAATAGGTGTCTACTGTCATTTTAATGTTGTCTTCTTTAAGGCCAAGATCTATACCGAAGTTAAACTGATCTGTTTTTTCCCAAGTTAAGTTAGGATTAGGTAAATTGGATTCGATAATACCTGTGGCAATTTGTCCATTGAAATTATATCTTATGGCTTCTCCTAAGGGTAAAGACTGAAAAGGTGGTATAGCATCGTTACCAACCCTACCATAAGAAAGCCTTAGTTTGAGGTTAGATATAGTATTGGAATTTCTTAAAAATGGTTCCTCAGAGGCGGCCCAAGCTAATGCTACTGATGGGAAAAAACTAGCCTTGTTTCCCTTTGATAACTTGGACGAGGCATCAACTCTGGCATTAACATCAACAAAATATCTTCTTTTATAGTTATAGCCAACTCTTACTATACCAGATGCCAGTTTGAAATCTATAAAATCAGATTCAGGTGGTAAAATGTCTGTTGCTGCACTTAGATCATTAAATGAAAATACATTAGTTCCAAATCCAAATGCTCTATTGAACATAGTTCTAATGCTTACATCTTCGACTGTACCGACAGCAACAGCATCTATTCTATGCTTTCCAAAGTTATTTCTATATCTAAAATTAACCTCTCCATATAATTTTCTATATTGCCTAGATGCTTGTGTTGCTTCACCATTATTTCTTCTACCTCTGGTAGTATTTGTTGGGTAGTAAATATCCCGATTATTTGTTTGAAGATTAAATGCGCCTCTTACGATTGCCGTTAACTTAGGCGTTATTTTACTTGAAACCGTAAGGTTTTGAATAAGATTATAGTTTTCCTTTAAATCAGTTACATCATTAGCTAAAGTAAATGGGTTAGAAACAAGATTATCTTCATTTAGGCCCGCATAAACGTCATCATCTTCCCCAGGCTCTAATAGATCAAAAATTGGTTGAAATTGAAGAGCTTGTGACGTAACACTTCTGTTTAATAGTAAAGTGCCATTTCCTGTAGAACCAGCATTTCCTTTATTATATGAAATGTTCGTTTTTGTGAAAATATCAATCTTATTATTGAATGCTTTTTTACGACCATTTATATTTAAAGTTAATCTTCTATTATTTGTATTTATAATTGCACCTTCTGTGTCTAGGATACCTAAACTTATAAGTAAATTGTTTGCCACATTTCCCCCTCTATATGACAGGTTATAAGCATTAGATATAGCTTGACGAAAGACGACATCTTGCCAATCGGTATTAACACCTGTTGATTCTGGATATGGTATGCTAAATCCACCTAATTGTGGATAATTTGTTGCTGTTAAGTCCTGAGTACCGTCAAAAGGATCACTATTGGTGGTAGGATTTGTAATATTAATATATAATTGGTTGAGGGCTCTTCTGTTCATGTAATTTTCAAAACCAGGACCATCTAATACATCAATTGTATTTGTAACATTTGTTATGAATACATCTGAGGTAAAATTAATGCTGCTTTTACCGTCTTCTTTTCCTCCAGTTTTTGTTGTGATAAGTACAACACCATTTGCGCCTCTTGCTCCATATACGGCTGTAGCTGCTGCATCTTTAAGGACTTCAACTTTTTCTATATCGTTGGGATTTAAAAAGCTTAACGAGTTTTGAGATGCACCTGAGTTAAAATTCCCCTGGGCATCTTGTACTGGATCTACTGGCAGACCATCTACAATATATAAGGGTTGTGTACCACCTAAAAAGGAATTGGTACCTCTAATTGAAATTGCAATACCACCTCCTGGTTCACCGTTTTCAGTAACAATAACACCAGCTATTTGGCCTTGTAATAATTGTTCTACGGATTGGGTTCTTTGTTTTTCTAGGGTTTCTGACTTAACCTGTGTAATAGCTCCAGAAACGTCTTTTTTATTTATATCAAAAAACCCTGCACTTATTGTTACTTCATCAAGAGCTGTGGCGTCTAGCTTCAGCGCTACATTTAATGTGGTAAAGGATGTTACTTTACGTTCTTGGGTTTTCATCCCGAGATATGAAAAAACAAGAACATCACCGCTATTAGCAGTGAGTTGGTAATTACCGTCGAAATCAGTAGACGTACCTTTAGTTGTGCCCTTAATGAGAACTGAAACAGCTGGTAAGGGTTGTTTTGTTTCTTCATCAATTACCATTCCTTTAATTGTAATTTGTTGTGACATTACAGTTAATGGTAATATGAGAAGAAATATTGTTAATAGTCTCATGAGATTAATTTGTTTGATTTAGTTAATTGATAATTAGTTTTTTAGTAATATTTAGTTTTTCATTCACCTTTATGTTAAATAGATAAGTGCCTTTATCTATTTGCCCTAATTTCATTCTTGAGTCTGGTAAATAATTGAATTGCTTTAAGACTCTACCATTTAAATCAATAAGGGTTATGACTGCATTATCATTTAAATTTGATATTTCAATAGTGTCGTAAGCAGGATTTGGAAAAAGTTTAATTGAATTTTCAACAAGTAGTTCATCATCTGATAAAGTATTCATCCATTGCTCCATTAAAAAATTGGCGGCGTGACCCCAAGAACCATCTGGTTCTAGCATCCATTTACCATCCATCCATTCATATAGGAATGACGTTTCGTATTGAACACCTTTTTCCCATTCAAAGCCATCAGGTCCTCCTTGCTGACCAGAGCAATACAAATTCCATAAATAGAAATTCGGTATATCAAGCCCTAATGCCACCCCGATATACCTGCCATAACGATTTTCTATGACCGATTGTGTGTTATTAACATTATATGGTGGATTTTCATTAATTGCGAACTCGCCAATTTGAACTGGGAAACTAAATGGTATTGCGCCAGTTTCTGTTGTGAAATATCTTGCTATTTGTAAACCTCTCCACATTGCATGACCATGAGGATTCGCACTATTGCTCCATGAAGCATCATAAGCAGACCACGAAGAAAGATCAATTCTAGCCTTTGATACAACATCGGCGATTACGCAAGGAGTATTGCTATCCATCATAGTTTTTCGTGTATTGTTATCATTCCACCATAATTTATTAAACTCTATGCCATGATAAACTTTAGCGACTGCATCGGGGAATTCGTTTCTTGCCCTTTCTGTACCTCTTTGCCTTGCTCTAAACAAACGAGCCATCCCTTCAATATCCCAGTCTAAATTATCTGGAATGAGTGATGGATTCTGCTCCCACAATACACCTTGACCTCGTAGCATCCAATCACCTTCCCAATTTTGGTAAACAAAAGTTTTATCCATTGATCCATAAGTTTGAAGAAGGTGTCTTGTTAAATCGTAAAACTGTTGCTCCTCATTCATATAACTATCATGTAAGAAATCGGGACCTTCCTTCCAATCCCCCTTATTTTTTGTTGTTGTCCAAAAAGTATGCGTTTTAATATGAGTTCTTTGGAATAAGGAATCAACAAATTCGTGTTGAGCAACTTGCTCTATAGTTTGGAAATTTGGCCAAGTGTGATTGAATGGGTAGGCACTGAACATTTTACCATTAATGGCAGTTAAAGTTGTTTTAATAGAAGTGGCGCCAAAATTTTGGTAATAATCAAGTCCTTCAAGCAAATAGGGTCTGTTGGTAAAATTGTACCATCCTGCAATATGGCTAGCCCCAAAAATATTTTGAATTTGACTAACATCTACTCCAAGGTTTGGGTCATTTGCATCAATGGCAGACGTAATTTGCGCTTTAGTCGGTAACGTACTTGAATAATGTGCCCTTAATTCACCATTATTAGTAAAATTAAAATTAGGATTGCTTTGAATCAGGTTATCAAAATCAACACCCTCTCCTAATCTAAAAAGACCGCCTGTACTTATATTTAAATTAAAACCAGCTGCTTCACTTATTACATTTAAATCGCCTTCATTGATTGACTGCACATATAAACTCCCCTTATCTGCTATTGTTAAAGAAGATGAATCTCCTGACGTTGTATTTTTTGTAAACAGACTTACATTATTGGCAATTACGACACCTTCGATTGTCAAGTCTGCTTTAGCCGTTGGTGAACTCCATTGGTAAGTACTACCTGTAAGACCAAGGTTCTGCTTAATATTAATATAGGAATAATGTTTAATGGTTACATTAACCCTATTATTAGATTTAATAGCAAAACTATCATCTATAATCATATTGTATAGGTCTATAACGAGATTTCTTTCTCCAGAAGAACTTGAAATGTTTAAGGACTTGGGATTAAAAAAACCTGAGCCCGATACATATGTTGTTTCTTCATTTAGATTTAAGTATATACGACTGTTATAATCATATATCAGTCCATCTCCAGCACCCGAGGGCTGGTTTCTACCAGCAGAAAAAGTACCATTACATAAAATACTACCATTTATACGCAAGTCTTTTGCAAAATTGGGCGTGTTATGTCCCATTTGCAACACACCTCCCTGTTTTACTCTTAAATTGTTGCATAAATCCACAACCTGACCAGATGTCGTTCCTTGTACATCGATGTATATGGTATGATTCCCTTCAATACTAACATCGGTGGTTGCTGTTGGAACCACCCCATTACTCCAAATACTGGGATTACTCCAATTCCCACTTGAAACCGAACTAACTGCATTTGAGAAATCAATTTGTTGATCACTAACTAATGGCAATTGCGCGTAGGTGCTCGATAGTGTTATGCAGATGAAAAGCACCGTAAGAGTTAATTTTATTTTAGTAATCTTTTTCATCTTTTTCATCTTTTTCTTTCTTTTTTATGCAATTTTAATTTCTCTTACAAAATATCCAATACTTCAAGTGCCTTGTTTTTAAACTCTTCATTGGAGGGGTATTTATTATTGCTTGTTTTATAGGTTTCTATATAGGTATTCATTTCCTTATAATAGTTTTGGTGCAAATAGTACAATGGCCTTTTTTTCCCTTGTTCATTTATCAAAGACATTTGCTTAGAGTTTCCATTTTTATCATACTCATTATTGTACATCTGCCAATGAAGTGCGAAAGGAACATTTAATTCTAAAGCAATCTGCATAATCTCTTTAGTTTCATCAAATTGCTTTTGAAATGTTTTTGGTTTTTTACTATTAGCATGGTAACCATATTCTCCAAGAAATACCCGTCGCTTAAATGGAAGTTCTTTTTTAGGCTTTAATTGTTTTTCTATAAAAGCAAACACTTCTTCTAAAGCCATTTTCTTCTCCTGAAAGGTTTTGTTTTTAATGGCTTCATAACTAGAATAAGAAACAAAATCCACATCTACTTTTGGCAATATATCTTTAGAAATACAAGTTTCCCCTTGCATGCCTTTTAATGCTAAATTTACTTCTATATAGTGATATATAGAAACGTTTGTATGCTTAACTTTTCTTTTAGCATCATCAATAGCTTTTTGCCTAATTTGAAACCATTTAGTCATGTTCTTAACATCCTTTTTTGGAGGAGTCATTTTTCTATTATAACCAGGATGTAATAACCAATCGCCTTCCCAATTCCCAATCATAAAGGTTTTACCAGAGTTGTTGTACTCCTTTAAAATATAAGAGGCAAACTCGAACATTTCGTTATAGAGTTTTTTCTCTTCTGTTCTATTAATTCCTTTCTTCCACTTTACATCTGTTAATGTATGTACCCAAGCAAAAATGTATTTGAAATACATATCAAAAACTTGTTTGTAATCTGGTATCGATTGAAACAATTCTAAAGTACTAGTTGCTTTACTTTTTCCAAATCCATAAGATTTAGGTGATTTTGGACCTAAAGAGATTTTAAGAATATTAGAACCCATGCCTCTAATATGTTTAGCTTGTTCTATCAATTTAGACTCATTTGAAAATTGATATTTTCCGCCAATTCCTTGGGTGCCTAAAACAAAATTATAATCTTCTAAAGCAAAAGTTTCATCAAAAGAAACTTCTTGAGCAGATAAAAATGCCGATGCAAGAAACAATAAGGATAGAAATAGGCTTTTAATTTTCATAGAAACTATTTTATGGGTTCAAACTTTTAAATTCCAGTGCTTTTTTTCTAAATACATCAAAAGAGGGTAATTCTTCATTTGTTTTTAAATACTCTTTTAAATACTGCTTAGACTCATTATAAAAATTGTGATGCGTATGCCAAATTGGTTGTTTTTTCCCTTCATCATCAATCAACCAATACCCAACTTGTTCTCCTGTTTCCTTTTTAATTTCATTGTTATACATTTCCCAATATAGGATAAATGGTGTTCCCCATTCTAAAGCAGTTTTTATGGTCCAAATTGATCTTAGATTTTGCATTTCATCGTTATACCGTATACTTGGACTTCCATATTCACCTATCCAAACACGTTTTCCAGCTGGCAATCCTTTTTTATAAGTTAATTGTGACTCCAAATAATCTAGTGCTTTTTTAAGATTTTTATTTAAAGCTGCTTCATTTTTATATGGGTTGGTAGCATCATAAGAAGAGTAAGAGACATAGTCTGGATTTACTACATTAACAATACTGTTTGCCACAACCTTTGAATCGGGCTCATTTAAAGCTTTGCTTACCAAATTGACTTCAATGTAATGGTATACTTCTACATTCTTATAATTATTATCTCTTTTGGCATCATCAATAGCTTTCTGTCTAGTTTTTGCCCATCGTGTCATTCCTTTAAGCGTTTTTGGATTCACTGGCTTTGTTCTATCATAATCAGATCTTAAATGCCAATCACCTTCCCAATTCCCTAAATAAAACACCTTACCACTCCCATTATATGTCTTTAGGAGGTGTGAGGTAAAATCGTACACTTCTTTATAAAGATCATCTTCATATTTTTTAGAATAACCGTTAATGAACTTAATTTGTGCCGTATCATCTTTCTCTCCTTCAGGTTCTGGAGTATATTGTGAAAATCCATAAATCCAGATATGGTAATATTTAAAATCCATATCTAAAACTTCTTTTACAGATGGTTCTAGTGTAGCTAATTTTGTTAAAGAAGTAATTGCAACATTTTTAGGCAAACCATAATTTTCTGTACAATATCTTGGGTGCATAGAAAATTTTAGGAGATTAGAACCCATATTTTTTATTTCCCGTGCGGTTTCAACCAACATAGATTCATCTGTAAACTTATATTTTGATCCTACTGTTTGAGTGCCTATTGCAAAATTGTAAGTTGCAACACCATTTTCATTTATTTCATTTTGATCGATCTTGCTATTTTTAAAGGCACTTATGGAAAAGTAAATTAGACTTACTATTACAACAAGTATTGGTAAGTATAATGCTTTTGTTTTTTTCATTTGTATTCAGGTTAATTTAATTACTGCAAATTCCAAAAAAATGAAATAAAATAGGTAGAAAAGCAATTCAGCTAGGTTTAAATAGTAGTCAAATACAGGATTTGCTTTTGTTTCTCATGAAATACAAACTTCTTTAGGCATCACTTAACCCTGAAAATTACAAAAGGCTAACACTTAATAATTATTAACAGATTTTAAACTTAATTGAATTATTTTTCCACATATTGACAATTTAGATGTATTAGTTTTACTTTCTAAACAGTTTAGTTATGAAATTAAAAATAATTTTAGCTTGTCTTATTGCAATCCAAATTGCATCGTGTCAAACAAATGATGAAACAGAAATTTCTAATAACAATGATGACATTAATTCTACAGAAATTGTCCAGCTTGTTACAGTGAGTGACAATTTAGATTTAGCAAATCTTCCAACAAACTCAAACTATATTAAAGAACAAAGTTTAAAAGGTGAAAACGCTTCTCCCTATGGATACATATTAAGAAGACCTAAAGAATTTGGACAAGATGGACTAAAGTATCCCATTTTAATTTATTTGCATGGTAGTGGAAGTAAAGGCAATAGTGCAATAAACCCAGAAGACATTAACAAAGTAGACCGAAATGGACCTATTAGATCAATTAAACAAGGTATTTGGAATCCTTTTGTAGCAATGCCTGTTTTTGCTCCACAATCTGGAGTTAATTGGAATCCAGATCATGTACATTCGTTTATAGAATATATTATTAATACATACCCAAACTCAATAAATACTGATAGAATTTACATTTCTGGATTTAGTATGGGAGCTGCTGGTGCTTGGACATTTCTGGATGCATTTGGTTATGAAAACTGCTTGATTGCTGCTGCTGTAACAATGGCTGGAGCTAAAGAAGAGGTAGAAGTTGAATTCTTAAAGCTAATGCCTTTTTGGGCTTTTCATGGTAAATTAGATGGCGCTGTTCCAGTAAGCAAAAGTATAAATTTAGTAGACTCCTTTAGATCTTTATATCCATCTCAGGAACATCAAAGGTTAACAATCTTTACACAGGAGGATTTTGACGGTCAATATCACCGAATTGATGATGGTGTTTATGATCGTACATCATGGGATAAAAGCCAAACTGGAGATGAATTTAATGTCGATGTTGTTAATTGGATGTTACAATTCAAAAGGAATGATTAATTCTTTTCACTTTCAGTAACAATTAATGTTCTTCTATAAACTCCTTAGGTGTTTTCCCATAGTGTTTTTTAAAGAGTGTGCTAAAATATTTTGGGTCATGAAATCCAGATTCGTAAGCAATATCTGAAATTCTACTATGAATTTTCTTTTTCATTAGCTCTTCTGCGTGACCTAATTTAATTTTTACAATTAAATCTGATGGAGACATATGGACTAATCCTTTTAGCTTTCTAAATAGGTTAGACCTACTTAAACCCATTATTTCACTTAATGTGTCAATAGAAAAATCCTTTGCTGTTAAATTTTCTTTAATAACATTAATAACATCAGACAAGAAACTCTCATCTGGTGTAAGTTGTTTTTTAACTTTTTTATCATCTAGCAAGCGAGCTACATTTTCTCTGGATCTGATTAAATTATTAATCGTAGCAGTAAGTATAGATACGTTAAATGGTTTTTCTACATAGGCATCAGCTCCAGTTTCCAATCCTTTAATTTTATCATCGATATCTGCTAATGCAGTTAGCATGACAATAGGAATATGGCTTGTTTTAAAATTAGTTTTAAGCAATTTACATAACTCTTTACCGTCCATTTCTGGCATCATAACATCTGTAATTATTAAATCTGGATTTTTCGAAAGGGCTAACAACAACCCTTCTTTTCCATTTGAAGCTTCAATAACAGTGTAATTTTTAACCAGTTCATTTTTAACAGCTGTACTTAATTCTTCATTATCTTCTACTAAAAGGATGAGCTTGTTTTTAGTAATCAATTTGTCAACATTTGTTTTTGCCTCATCATGATTGTTTTCATCTACAATATGCTCGTTACTGTAGTGTTCTGTGCCACTAGGTAATACAATAGTAAACTTAGAACCAATGTTTTCTTTACTCTCTAACAGTATTTTACCGCCGTGTAGTTCTACTATCTTTTTTGACAACAATAAGCCAATACCTGTACCTGGAATGCCTTTGTTAGACACGTTTGTGCCTCTGGTAAAGCGTTTAAATATTAGTTCCTGTTGTTTTTCCGGTATACCAACACCATTGTCTATAAACTCAATTTTTAAATAACTATCATCTAAATACGCTTTAACTTTTATTTCTCCACCTTCAATACTATACTTTACTGCATTTGACACTAAGTTATAGAATATTCGATTCATTTTAGCTTTATCAAACCAAACAGGAATATGCTTGACTTCTAATTTTACATCCAAAGATTTTTCCTGTAGTATTGGTGTAAAATCGTTAACTATTTTTGCCAAACAATCTTTTAAATCTACTTTACTTACAGATAGCTTTAATTGATTTCTATCAATTTTTTGAAAATCTAAAAGTTGGGTGACATACTCGTTAAGGTTCTGTGTATTTCTTTGTATAAGTTCAATTGATTTTTCTGTGTCTTCTTGATTAGTAAGTTGTTTTACAAGCAACTGAATAAGTGATACTGGTGTTCTAATATCATGTGCTACTTCAACAAAAAACTTAATTCTATTTTCATCAAATCTCTTTTGAATATTAGCTCTGGAAATTCTAAAAATTAAATAAACAATAAGAAGAAAAAGCAATATATAAAAACCAAAAGCCCATAAGGTTTTCCAAAATGGTTTCTTTACAACTATTTCTAAGGTATAATCCTTTTCTCCTTTAACACCATCTGCATTAAATCCTTTTACATATAACTGATAGTTTCCTGGTTCTAGGTTAGAATAGTAAACCTTTTCATTACCAAAATTGACTTGATAATCATTATCAAAACCATTTAATTTATATTGGAAGACATTCCTTTTTGAACCGTGAAATTTAATGGTTTCATAATTAAAAGAAATGGTGTTTTGGTCATAATTTAATACAAGTTTTTTTGTGTAATTGATGTTTTTTGAAAGCGTTAAACTATCTGGCTCTTTACCATTAACTTGAAAGTTTGAAATAAATATATCTGAGATTGGTTTGTCTTTAATTAATTCAATCGGATTAAAAATAACAGCTCCTTTTGCTCCTCCAAAAGCTATTCTCCCATCTTTAAACTTGGCAGATGCACCAAGACCAAATTCATCTATTAATAACCCATCTTGCGCGTCATACTTTCTAAATAGACGCTCTTTTATATTATACCTCCAAAGTCCAGAAATTGAAGCAAGATAGAGGTTTTGCATATTGTCTTTTTTTATCGAAAAGACTGTTCCAATTCTTTTGGTAGCACTATCTCCTAAATTCTCTAATTGTTCTGTACTAAGGTTGTATTTGTACAACCCATTTTTACTTCCTATCCAAATACAGTTGTTTAAATAGTCTAAATTTAAATCATAGACTTCGTTAAAGGAATTAAAAATGGATTCTTCAATTTTTCGGACACTAGCATTACGTGTATTAAGTTCAAAAAAACCTAAGTCGGTTCCAACATAATTTATATTATCAAAACCTTCTATTAAAGACCTGACTAACCCAACAGAGTAAGTGTTTACTAATGTGCTGTTTTTAAAATGTGTTAAGGGAGCATCACTACCACCTATCCATAAATCATCATTATATACAGCAATTCTAAAAATAAATTTTGAAGGTTTTTTAGATGCCAGTTCTAAACTTGAAACTTTACCATTACTTTGATTTATAGCCAATACGCCTTCTCCATAAGTACCTAGGATTAATTTGTTTTTATATTCATTAACAGTTAAAACGGCTGTGTTAAACAATTTAGGATCTTTATTGTAGTTCGTCCAGTTGTTATTCTTATCGTATTTGCTTAAACCGTTTTCTGTACCAAACCATACCTCTCCAGATTCAGACTCATATATAGATCTAATGTTGTTGTTTTGAATGCTATTGGTTACATTTCGTACATGCTGTATGTTAGTAAATATATTTTCTTTATCATTAACAATATTTATTCCACCCTCTCTAACGCCTAACCAGTAAGCATTAGAATCATCAACAAAAATTTCATAGATACTATTCTGGCTAATGGAGTTCTGATTGTCTGCACTGTGGCTAAATGAGTTTACAATTTCATAATTATCATTTAATACAAACAGACCTAATCTATCTATGGCTATTAGGGCATTTTTATTCTTATCAAAATCAATTTTACGTATTGCATAGGTTTTGTTTGCTATTTGGCTTATTGGAATATTTTCAATTTCATTTTTATCAATAATAAATAATCCACCTACTTCTGTTCCAACCCAAATTCTCCCTTTATCATCAAAAGCAACATCTATAATATCTTGTTCGGGTAAATATTTTTTTATTAGAGTTAAGCTTTTGGATTCTACTTCATATTCAAACAAACAAACTCCTTTTGACGTAGCAGAATACACTTGGTTGTTATAGAATTTTACTCTTCTATTATTAATAAATTTTTTGAGTTGAATATCTGTTGCCTGATGCGTCTTTAAATCGTAAATAATAAATCCTTCAGAAAGCCCAATAAGTAACCCGGATTCGTTTAGACTTGTTATGGATAAAAAACGATTCTTTGAATTTGTATAAAGTTCTTCAAAACGGTCATAATCATAATTATATTTAATTAGAGAACCACTAGTACTTATTGCATAAATATTACCCTGAACGTTAAGGATTTCAACAATTTCCTTACCTTTTATTTTGTTGCTATCATCTAGGTCGTAATTTTTAAACTCTACTCCAGAATATCTGTTGATTCCTTGGTCTGTACCAATCCACATATAGCCCAAGCTATCACGTTCAAAAGCATTGATTGTTCCGTTAATTAGACCCTCTTTACTATCCAAATGGATTATTTGCTGACTGTAAAGTACCGTATTAAAGAATACGAACAACAAACAAAAGAAAATCACTTGTTTTTTCATATACTAAAAATACTATTTTTTAAACTATTCACAACCGTATTTATTAGAAGCTGAGTGTTAAAAAAAGAGCTTTATTTAGTGTTCATTTTTTAAGAACTTCTTTATAAGTAAATCTTACAATAAGTATTTATAAGAAACTTTTTCTCCTTTCCAATTTGTGTCTTCCAACCAATCTTGCAAGGCAGTTTCTATTTCTAGAATTTGATTTTTGTATGATTTATTATTAATAATATTCTTTGTTTCATTTGGATCATTTTTAAGATCATAAAAGAAGCTATCACCATCATGGTAGATAATTAATTTGTATTGCTCATTACGAACCATAAAAGACCCTTTTGAATCTTCTAAAATCTCGCGACTACCATTAGAATTTGGTTTTATTCGCTCACAGAATGAATATTTAGGAGCCAGTGACATATCCTTTTCTCCGGTTAGGAAAGGTATTAAATCTACTCCTGCCACATCTTGTTCAAATTTGGTTTTTGTTACAGATAAAATGGTAGACTTCATATCTACAAGGCTGACTGGAATACTTGAAACTGCAGGTTTTAATAAGTCTGGGTAACGAATTATGAAAGGGATAGCCGCCTGTTCTTCGTAAAACGATTCATTCACCTTCCATACCATACCGTGACCTCCCATCATGTCTCCGTGATCTGAAGTGAAGATTATAAGAGTTTCATCCAAAACACCTTGATTTTCCAGTTCTTCTAATATCTTACCTACCCTATCATCCAAATATTTTACAGCACCATAATAGATTCGCATAAACTCTTTAAGTCCTTCGTCTCCATACCCTTTCACCATTCTTCTCGACCATGAATTATCAAATTTTTTATCCGGAATTCGTGTCGAAGGCATGTTTAAAGAATCTGGATTAAATAAGTCATAGTAAGGATCCGGAACAAAATTCGGATCGTGTGGCCAGATGAAAGAGGTGGTAATCATAAATGGATCTTCATTTGATACTGCCCTTCTAATTCTATCAACCGTTAGATTCGCTAATTTATCATCTATCCAATCCTCTTGATTTAACCTCAGTCTTCCCATCTTAATTGGGAAATCCCTATGTACATGATCCGCCCATAAATCCTCAAGATAGTCTCGCTTTTCTTTCATATAAGGGCTAACTTCTACAGGCCAAAACTGATTGTAAAAATTCATCCAATCCTGCCCATCATCTTTAAAAACAGTAAGTCCCTTTTCTTCCATTTCTTTTTTGTACTGATAGCCATAGTCGTACTGATCGGTATAGTACGGTAAATAGTTTAGAGAATCACTCTCAATATGCCACTTCCCAAATTGATGGGTTTTATACCCTTCATTATTCAATAATTTACCTGTTGTCTCATCCTTAATAGTGATTCCTTCTTTTTGCTTGAATCCCAAATTATGTACTACTCCATGCTGATGTGGATAAAGTCCGGTTACAATTGAGGCACGAGATGGTGAACAAAATGGAGTAGTGCTATAGGCATTAGTTAATCGAACTCCCTCACTTGCAATACGGTCAATATTGGGTGTTGAAACAGGTCCACCATAACAACTAAGTGCTTTAGCATTTAGCTGATCACACATAATTACTAATACATTAGGTTTGTCTTGTTGTTTATTAACTGTTTGCCCTTGTAAGGCTGATATAAACAATAAATACAATAGAAATAGAAAATAATTTGACTTCATAGTTTTTTTATTATTCAAAGTGATTTAAATCACAGCAAAAAAGAAAAATGCTTAATGTTTCTCGTTAGGTGCTTTTGAATTTTTCTTTTTCTTTGGCATTTGAGTTCTTAACCACCAATCTCTATCCGTGTTATACTTATATTTCACCTTTAACTTATCTAATTCTTGTCTTAACTGCTTCTCAACTGAATCGTAGTTTGCATCATTAATTAAATTATGCATTTCTCCTGGATCATTTTCTAAATCATACAATTCATCAATGTCATTATCTAAAAAAGCATCTACCAATTTATACTTGTTAGATTTTATTGCAAGCATGTCTGGTCCTGCATAAGGATACGCATCATCTACATAGTATTCAAACATAAATGATTGACGCCAATCATCATTTTCCTTGTTTTCATCTAACAAATTTAACATTGATTCCCCTTGCATATAATCAGGAGTTTCTACTCCAGCCAATTCTAAAATTGTAGGTGCTAAATCTATGTTTAAAGCATTTTCATTAATAACAGTACCAGCTTTAATCTTCTCTGGATATCTAATCAGCATAGGTATTTTCATTGAACTTTCATAAGCTATTCGTTTATCCCAATAACCATGTTCTCCCATAAAATAACCATTATCACTACTGTAAATAATTACCGTATTATCTAATTCTCCTAATTCTTCTAAAGTTGCTAAAACTTCACCCAGAGATTCATCTACAGCCAATAATGTTTCTAATAGACTCTTAAATTTATAGCCTTTAATTGGCCAAGGTTTTGGCGCTATAGTATCTGAATTCACATACTGTTTCCATTTAGAATCCCAAGCTTTAATTCTTTGCCACTCTGGTTTTCCAGCAAAATTTTCTAAATGAGTATCATAAGGTGGTGTTGGCAGAATATCATTCTTGTATATCTTGTTATGTCTTGGTGCAGGTGAATGATCTTCGTGAACCGCCTTATGCCAAAGGTTTAGACTGAAAGGTTTATTTGGATCTCGTTTTTCTTTTAACCATTTAATAGCTTTTTCAGTTAATATATCAGTCATATACCCTTTTTCTTGGTATTCTTTTCCGTTATCATTAACCTGTGGATCAAAATACTCTCCCTGCCCAATAAAACTGAACCAATAATCAAATCCAGGTCTTATGTGCTTTTCATTTCTGTAATGGGCCATATGAATTTTGCCCACATGCGCTGTCTGGTAACCACTTTTTTGCAAATGTTCATTGTAAGGCTGATAGCTCCTCCAATCAGGATCTACATGTTTGTTGTTTTGGTTTACACCATGAATATGTGGATATGTACCTGTTAAAAAACTTGCTCTAGATGGCGAACAGATAGATTGGGTAACGTAATAGTTTTCAAAAATTGCCCCTTCATCTTGTAAACGCTGCATGTTTGGTGTCTTTAAGAACGGATATCTTCCGCTAGACTCCAAAGCATCAAAAGGTTGATCATCTACCAAAATAAATAAAAAGTTAGGCTTTTTAGCTGTTTCTTGTTGAGCACAAGAAAAGAAGGTACTTGTAGCAACAAATAATAAAAGTATTGTTTTATAGGTGTTTAAAATTTTCATAATCTATTTTTTACCAAAATGCAATTAATATGATGACACAAAAAGCAATAAGTAAGTAAGACCAAAATCTATAGCTTTTATAGACTGCTTGTTGCTTTAAATAAATAGTTTCTCTTTTAAATTCTTCTAAAGAGAAGGTTAGGTTTTCAGTCTTCTCAAGTGGTGGTTTTTTAGTCGCTAAACTCACTACTACCATAACCAATATACTCCAAACAAAATAATATGGTACTGTTAGTAAAAAGTGTATGTCACCAAAAATTGAGTGTCCGTTATTTACTGTAAAAATAATATTGGCTATTCCCAGTAAAATTCCTGCAATTAAACCAGAGAATGCACCTGTTGCATTAGTTCTTTTCCAAAAAATACCCAAAATAAATGCTGCTACGATTGGTGGTGCCATAATAGATAACATCTCTTGATAATATTTTAATAGTGTTCCAAATTGTTTTCCAATTTGTGGCGCCCACATTACAGCAATGATTAATACTGTTATAGAAGCCGTTTTTCCAACTCTTACTTTTTGTTTTGATGTACTTTCTGGTTTTATTTTATTATAAAAATCCATCGTGAAAAGTGTTGCCACTGAATTTAACAACCCACTTAACGAAGATGTTAATGCAGCTACCATAGCAGCTATCATAAACCCAATAAGCACATTGGGTAATAATTCCATAATTAGGTTTGGATAAACCATATCGGGCTTTGGCAAATCTGGGAAAAATTTAATTGCCATTACCCCAGGAATTATGATTAAAAACAATGTTAACATTGTTAAAAAGCCTACCAGTAATACACCTTTTCGTCCTTCATCAATAGATTTTGCAGTAAGTACACGTTGTACTAATTGTTGGTTGTTACCCCAGAAGAACATACCAAGAATTGGAATTCCAACAATCATTCCTAGCCAAGGTACAGATGAATCATCATTTGGTCTCACTAGCTTCATTAAAACATCTCCTTCAGTTAGTAATTCTTTCACATACTCTGCACCACCATTGTAGGTAGCATAGAAAGTTAGAATGACAGATCCAACCAAAAGAAAAATCCCTTGCATTAAGTCTACTCTAATAGCAGCAGATAGACCTCCTGGTATTGTATAAGCAGCTACAACAATTGCAAAAATGATAGATAGTGTTAAAATTGAAACTTCAGGAAAAACAATTTTCATTACCATAGCTGCTGCATATAAGGATCCTGCTGCATCTAAAAAAATATTAACTATTATAGTTATTGCTGAAAAATAATATCTTGAGGCAACGTTAAACCTTTTTTCAAGAAACTCTGGAATGGTAAATATTTTTGATTTTATATAAAATGGCAAAATAAACCATGCAAAAAACACCATTACTATAACGGAAACAGAGTTGTAATTAAAAACTGCAATTCCTGTACTGTAGGCATCACCTGCCTGCCCAATCAAAGTAGAACTAGATATACTTGCTGCAAAAAGAGAAAATCCAATAACAGGCCAAGTTATTCCTCTACCCGCTAAAAAATAGGATTTTTCATCTTTACTTTTACTGTATTTAACTCCTAAATAGACAATAAAAAGAAAATAGAGTAAAATAATTACAATGTCTGCCCAAGAAAGGCCGTTAACCCAACTTGGGCCATCAGTGATAAAGTTGGTATATTGCATCTGGATTAGTTTTGATTTTGCTCAGGGCTTAAGGTGAACTCAATAAGTTCATTTACATCGCAGGTTGCTACGCCTATATATTTATCTGCACCACCGTAATACACATATAGAGTATCGTCTATAATCATATTACCTGTGGGAAAGACACATCCTTTATAATACCCCTCAATTTCATAGTCAAACTCTGGCTCCATGATAAAATCTTTCGTTCTTCCAAGAACTTTTGTTGGATTTTCAAGATCAAGTATAACAGCTCCAACTCTATAATAACCTAGACCTCCATTTTCAACTCCATGATATAATACTAGCCAACCTTTATCAGTTCTTAAAGGCGGTGTACTTCCTCCAACTTTTTCTTCCCAACCACCATCTATTCCATCAATTAGCATCGTACTAGGCTCATTCCATACCAACATATCATCGCTAAAACGAATCCAGACTGCAGGATTACTTACTCCATACTCTTCCCCAATCCACTCTTTTGGCCTATGTAACATGGCATATTTTCCATTAATTTTCTCTGGAAACAAAATGACATCCCTATCATCTAAATCAGAATCAGTTATGCGCCCAAGTTTTATCCATTCTTTAAAATCTTTTGTCATTGCTAAAGCAGAGTTCGCCATGTTATTTTTTATAAAATGAGGAGCATGAGTACCATGATCTGATGTTAATACCTCATCGTGAGCAAATTTCCAGTATTGCCCGGGCGGGAAGGGTCTAAATGCATAGGTTACATAATAGTAATCGTCAAATTTAATGATACGTGCATCTTCAATACATCCCATATCTGGACCTTCTTCACTTGGACCTAAAACAGGCTCATTGGAAGTGCGTTCAAAATTATAACCGTCTTCACTTAATGCTAAACCAAATCTGATTATATGTTCTTTATCATCTCCTGCAGCTCTGTAAAGCATATAAAATTTACCGTTGTCGTAATAAACACCAGGGTTACATACAACAAGATTTTCCCAATCATTACTGGAATGTGGAGTTAGAATAGGGTTTCCTTCGAATTTGATTAATTTCATTTATTAAAGTATTTGATAAGTAATATTGATTAGTAGATACAATAATAAATTTATGTCTTAAATAGTAGGTTTTGAAATCGGTCATATTGTTAGAATATATGATCAAGTCAAATAACACCACCATTTCCAATCAATTTCAAAGAATTGCAGCTATCTAAAAAAACATAGAATTGAACGGAATAAAAACTTAATTGCTCAAAAAGTAAACTTTAATAACTTGTTTGAAATGTATTTTTGTTACAAGTACTTTCATTATGAAACACATTTTTAGATTTTGTCTTGTTTTATTTGTTTTAAATTCATTTGGTCAAAATGAATTAGAACAAAACAAGAGGCCAAATGTAATTTTCATCCTATCGGATGACCATGCTACAAATGCCATCACGGCATATAGTAATAGGTTTAAAGAAATCTCACCAACACCAAATATTGATAGAATTGCAAAAGAAGGCGCGATTTTAACAAACACGTTCAGTACGAATGCAATTTGTGGCCCAAGCAGAGCTTCAATTATTACAGGTAAGTACAGTCATGAAAACGGATATTACAAAAATTACAAAGGAGGTTATTTCAATGGTGATCAATGGACGTACCCAAAGGAATTACAGAAAAATGGTTATAAAACCGCACTTATAGGGAAGTGGCATCTTGCATCAGAACCTCAGGGATTCGATTATTATAAATATCATATTGATCATGGAGAACAAGGGGTTTATTGGAATCCAACCTATAGTGTTAATGGTACGAAGGTTAAAGAAAAGGGTTATGCAACCAATCTTACCACAGATTTTGCAATAGAATGGTTGAGTAATACAAATAAGGAACAGCCATTTTGTTTGCTGTTGCAGTATAAAGCTCCACATAGAGAATGGTCTCCAGACAAAAAATATGAATCTTTATTTGCCGGACAGGATATGCCTATTCCAAATACCTTTTATGATGATTATTCTGGAAGAGAACAAACTGCAGGGGATACTCACATGACTATGGATTATTTAAATAGAAGGGATATCAAATTAACAGCTCCTGATAGTCTTGATGAAAAAGAACGGCGAAAATGGCTCGATTTTGGTAATAATCCTAATCATATAGCTACTCCAGATGCTAATTTAACTGGTAGGCAATTACAAGAATGGAAATTTCAACGGTATATCAAAGACTATTTAGCAACCATAAGGTCTGTCGATGATAATATCGGACGAGTATTACACTACTTAAAAGAAAATGACTTGGAAGAAAACACCATAGTAATCTATGCATCAGATCAAGGCTTCTTTTTAGGAGAACATGGCTGGTTTGACAAACGTTGGATGTATGAAGAATCGATGCGAATGCCATTTGTAATAAAATATCCGAAACTTATAAAACCAAACACAAGAGTTGAAGACGTCATAGCGAATATAGATATTGCTCCCTCTATACTAGAGCTTACAGGAATTGATATTCCTGAAGACATACAAGGAAAGAGCTTTGTTAAATTGTTGTGTAAAAATGAGTCTGAAGATTGGAGACAATCCATGTATTATCATTATTACGAGTATCCGTTTTGGCATCATGTACAACCACATTATGGTATTAGAACAGATCGTTTTAAACTGATACACTTTTATTATGATATGGATATTTGGGAGTTTTATGACTTGAATGATGATCCTCAAGAACTAAATAATTTGATAGATTCTAAAGACCATAAAACTCTTATTGATGAACTTAAACGCGATCTATATGAACTGAAAAATGAATATGGAAATGACTTGAGTTTAGAAGAGCTCAGAGAGATATCTGACACGGATTTTGGTGGTTTAGAATCAAGTAAAAGAAGAAAGGAATAACTATGAAAAAGTTAGTATTTATTACATGCTGTTTATGCTTAATCTTTGTTTCATGCATATCTGCTCAAGATGCAAGACCCAATATTCTGCTCATTACATTAGATGACATGAATTGGGATTCGCCAGCAGTATATGGTGGAATTATACCAGATTTAACACCTCATATTGACGGTCTAGCGAAAGAAGGGGTGTTGTTTGAAAATGCATACGTACAAGCACCTAATTGTTCCCCTTCAAGAGTAGTAATACAGACGGGATTATATCCTCATCAAACAGGAATGAGAGGATTTTACTATGTAAAAGATAACTTCAATACATTACCTGAAATTTTAAGAGAAAATAGCTATTTCACTGGTGTTTTAAACAAGCCTGGAGATACAAGTATTTGTCCAGATTTTGATCAATATTGGGATGAAAGAACAAGTATTCAGGGTGCGCAAAAAAGATCATCAATGAGGTATGCTGATTTACTCAATGGATTCTTGAAAAAAGCAAATAAAAAAGAAAAACCATTTTATTGTGTTGTAAATGTTGCGGATCCTCATAAACCATTTTTTAATGATCCGTCTTCCATAAAAAAGGGATTTGATGAATTTGAACCCACTAAAATATATACTGAGGAGGACATTGAAATTCCTGGGTATTTACCTAACAATCCAAATATAAAAAAAGATGTCCTTAACTACTATAATTCTGTTAAACGAGGTGATGACTGTATAGGTGAAATTATTAATGCTCTTAAAAAATCAAAGTTTTCAGAAAATACAATCGTAATATTATTATCAGATCATGGAGCTCCATTTCCGTTTGCTAAGTCATCTGTATATCAGAATGGTGTTAAGACCCCTTTAATCGTTTATTACCCTAGAGAGTTCAAACCTAGTACTGAGAAAAAATCCATGGTTTCTTCTGTAGATATCGCTCCTACAATACTTGAAATGACGGGAAACACAATTCCAGATGAAATGGTAGGGCAGTCGTTCTATTCAGTCTTAACAAAAAATGAAGAGAAGGTTGGTAAATATGTATTTGCTCAATTTGATGAAAATGCAGGCGGCACCCCTAGACCATCAAGAACTGTGATTACTGAGAGATATGGTTATATTTTTAACCCCTGGGCAACGGGTAGTTTTGAGTTTAAATCAGCATCATCGTCTCATGCAACGTATAAAGCTATAGCTAAAATTTCTAAATTCAATAAGGAGGTCAATAAACGATTCAACCATTGGAAATATAGAGCAGTTGAGGAGTTTTACGATTATGAGAATGATCCAAATGCCTTAAATAATTTGATAGATAATCCTGACTATCAAAAAATTATAGAAGAATTGAGGTCAGAACTTTTTAACCATATGAAATCTACGGATGATTATGTTTTACATGCCTTTGAAAATAAAGATGACCTTACCTTTCTTAATGCCTGGATGACAAAGGAGATAGCAGCCTCTGATTTAAGACAACGGACCATCAAATGGAAACGTAGCAAAAATCAGCAAGGAGGTACTAAAAAGAATACTGAATTATTCAATAATTCTACACAGCAATAAAAATTACACCACTAATACTAAAATAAGATTTATGCAATTGTATCCATTAGAATTTCAACCTGTTTACAAATATAGAATGTGGGGCGGAAATAAATTAAAAACTGTTTTGAATAAGGTCTATGACGAAGAGAATGTTGGTGAGTCCTGGGAGATTTCCGATGTTGAAGATGATGAAACCGTAGTAAAAAATGGGCTTTTAAAAGGACTTACTTTACGAGAACTTTCAGATAAATTCGGTGCTGATTTACTTGGTGAGAAAGTCTACAAAACTTTTGGTACAGAGTTCCCATTGCTTATTAAATTTATTGACGCGAAAACACCTCTATCAGTTCAAGTACATCCCCATGATCATATAGCTAAAGAGCGTCATGATTCTTTCGGAAAAAACGAGATGTGGTATATAATGGATGCCGATAATAATGCAGATATTATTGTTGGTTTTAAGGAGGAATTAGATAAGAATAGCTATACCAAATATTTGGAGGATAAGAGATTAATTGAGGTTTTAAATACTGTGAAAACTTCAGCAGGTGATACCTTTTACATACCAACAGGTAGAGTCCATGCTATTGGTGCAGGCGTTTTATTGGCTGAAATTCAGCAGACTTCAGATATTACCTATCGTATCTATGACTATGATAGAGTTGACAAGGCTACAGGCGAAACACGGGAATTGCATAATGAGTTGGCTTTAGATGTCATCGATTTTAAACTACACGACAATTATAAAACTGATTACTCAAAAAAATCTAACGAAAGTAACCTACTTGTTCATTCACCATATTTTAAAACCAATATTCTTACTTTGAAAGGGACTTTGGAAAAAAACTATACAATCATAGATTCATTTATAATTTATATATGTACAAAGGGTAGAGTAGAGGTTCTGTCAAAAGATCAAACTTATAAGCTTCATAAAGGAAAAACACTTTTGCTGCCGGCATCCTTAAATCAGGTCTCATTGACATCAGTCAATGGAGGAGAACTATTAGAAGTTTACTATTAGTGAATTAAAATGGGTAAGGTAACTTTAAAAGATTTATCTAAGATTCTTAATATTTCGGTTTCGACAATATCTAAAGCGTTAAATGATAGCACCGAGATTAGCACTAAAACAAAAAAAAGAGTTTTAAAAACAGTAGAAATATATGGTTATCAACCAAATTTAATAGCCAAAAGACTCAAGTCTGGAAAAACATTCACTTTTGCCGTGGTTATACCTTCAATTCAAGACAGTTTTTTTGTCCGTGTTTTACATGGTATAGAAGAAGCTGCGTCAATTACGGAGTATAACTTAATTACCTGTTCAACGAGAAATTCATATGCTAAAGAAGTTGAAACTATAAAAAGCTTATCCAATGGTTTAGTTGATGGATTTATTATCGCACCCGGTAAAGAAACACTTATTGAACAGAAATTTAGTCATTTTAAAAGTTTAATAAATAGTAATAAACCTATTGTGTTCATTGATAGGGGAATAGAATCATTAAAATCTTGTCTAATTAAAAGCAACAATAAACAGGCTGTATATAATGCCACGAATAAATTGATAAATAAGGGTAAAAGGAAAATCGGAATAGTATCTTATAATAGTAATATCAATACTGGAAGAGAAAGAATTGAAGGTTATATTCAGTCTTTAAATGAACACAATATTAATATATTACCTTCATCGATTACCAGACTTGATAAAGAGAATTCCGAGAAGGAATTGCAAAAGCATCTATCAATTGACGAATTTGATGCTTTTATTTGCACTGATGAGCAATCTTCTTATGATGTGCTAAGAATGATTAAGAAATCAAAGTTCAATGTACCTGATGATATTTCCGTAATTGGCTATATGGATGAAAATGTTGCTCAAAATATTGATCCTCAATTAACAACAATCAATCAACATCGTAAAACAATCGGTAATAAAGCCTTCAAATTATTGATTGGGAATATTCATAATATTGAAATGAAAGAAAAAACCCTTAAGATAAATTCAACTTTGGAGATAAGAGAAAGTTTTTAATCTGTTGAAGTTTTAGATAAAAATTTCATCAATTCTACAATTTGGTTCGATAATAGGTCAAGGTTCTGTACATAGAAAATCCGTATAATACTTATAAACAGTGTTTTACGGATTTCTTGTTTTTAAATATGACAACTATTTGACAACCATTTACGATTTTAGTTATATTCAAAAGATTTGT
>Ga0208948_1000006_pt1 | contig 128924 bp, 121 predicted proteins | sample AOAMet11_17_M020_2_FD_188228 | JGI IMG/M metagenome (GOLD analysis project Ga0208948, IMG submission 188228) | Ammonia-oxidizing marine microbial communities from Monterey Bay, California, USA - CAN11_17_M020 (SPAdes) | ecosystem: Environmental > Aquatic > Marine > Intertidal zone | place...
TTAAACAAACAATAGTAAAAGGAAACGTCTGAACATCAACATCTCCTATCTCTGAATTTATCGTAGAAGTAAATGTTAAAATACCAGGAACAGGATTTGTAAATAATCCTGTTAAAACAACCCACTGACTATTACCCTGTGTAACATTATTATTGTCTGGTAATGAATTTATAATAATCAGAATTCCATTAGCTGTGTTTTCTATAGTAAAAGAAGAGTATAATTGTCCCGTTATGTCATCTATAGCCTTAACAGAAATTTTATCAGAATTAACTATAAAATCTACTAATAATGTCGTTGTGATATTATGAGCAGGTATTTGTCCTCCAGCAATCATATTAATAGAAGATCCGACAGTATCATTTATGCTTAATCCTGTGAAATCAAAATATCCTCCATCAGAGGTGAAAAAAGCTGAAGCAACATCTGGCTCATTAGGGTCCTGAGAGAATGTGAATGAAAAGTCAGTAAGTGAGTCACATTCTACACTAGCTAATGTCATACTTACAGTTGGAGTAAACCCAATACACGGCAAGTTTCCAGTAGCGCCTCCGACACAATTCCCGCAACTATCAATCCAAGCAATTCCATTAGGTGTATTGTTGCAGTCAACAGGATAATTAGTAGTTATAAATGTCTGTAATGACGACCATCCTGAAGTAGGTAAATTCCCAGAAGAACAAATTGCTTTTAATTGCCATTCATAATTTAGAGATGCGGACAATCCTGTTAAATTAAAAACATTTCCTAATGGGACATTATGATTATATTGCCAGGATCCTAAGGATACTTCTCTATACCTTAGTCTGTAACGATTAACGTTTGTATCTAAATCCCAATTAAGTGTTGCTGAGAAATTTAGAACATTAGTAGTACTAACATTTATTGGGGTATTACAATTTTGAGCAACAATATTAGTTGTGCCTATTATAAAAAACCCTAACAACAAAAATGTTGAGAATATTCTCGTAAATCTTCTTTGCATAATACGTGTTTTTAGTTTTTTTACTTGTTTCCCTAAAAAACATAAGAAGGGAACGACAAATATACAAAAAAAAACTTTACAATAGATACGAAAATAAATTAATATTGTTACGTGAGGATATGATAATTTAAAGGTAGTATTATGTTGCCCGACTAGGGCTCGAACCTAGACTCTTCTGCACCAAAAACAGACGTGTTGCCAGTTACACCATCGGGCATTTCCTTTAAAAAAGGTTTGCAAAACTAACAATTAATAAGAATAGACAAAATATTTTACACTTTTTTCTGTTTCCTGTTTTGTTAGCTGAAAATCAAAATAAATTCCTAAATTCGCAAATTGAAAAATTACAAAAAACTATGAAACAATTTAAGAAGCTAAATACTATTATTGGATGGTCAGTTTTTCTAATTGCTACATTTGTATACCTAGCAACAATGGAGAAAACTGCAAGTCTATGGGACTGTGGGGAATTCATCTCAGCAGCATTTAAACTAGAAGTTGTACACGAACCTGGAGCTCCATTATTTTTAATGATGGGAAGAATTTTTACTCTTTTCGCTTCAGATGTTACTCAAGTTGCTACAATGGTGAATAGCATGTCCGCTCTTGCAAGTTCTTTTACTATTTTGTTTTTGTTTTGGACAATAACTGCATTCGGAAGAAAAATTTACTCGAAAGAGGGGGAAATAGAAACATCAAAAATGTTTGCGATACTTGGGGCAGGAATAGTTGGATCCTTAGCGTATACTTTCTCAGATTCTTTTTGGTTTTCTGCTGTGGAAGGAGAAGTTTACGCCCTCTCTTCATTTTTTACTGCAGTAACTTTTTGGTGTATTCTAAAGTGGGAAGAGGTTGCAGATTCTCCTCATGCTAGCAAATGGCTAGTTTTAATAGCGTATTTAATTGGTCTTTCAATTGGAGTGCATTTGCTTTCGTTACTTACAATTCCTGCTATGGGAATGATTTATTACTTTAAAAATAATACGTATACTCATAAAGGATTTTTAAAAGCATTTGGTGTTTCTTCTGCTATTTTGTTGTTTATCCAGGGAATTTTTATACCAGAAACCGCTGCTTTAATGGGTTGGTTTGACAAGCTATTTGTAAATAGTTTTGGATTACCTTTTAACTCAGGTGTTATTTTCTTTGTTTTACTAATAATAGGATTAATTATCTATGGGATTATGTACACTTTGAAAAACAATAAATCCACATGGAACACTGCTATTTTAGGTGTATTATTCTTGTTAATTGGTTATTCATCTTATACAACCGTTGTTATAAGAAGTAGTGTAAATACACCTATAAATATGAGTGTCCCAAATGACCCCGTAAAACTTTCTTCATATTTAGCTCGGGAGCAATATGGAGAAGTTGCTCCATTAGTATTTGGTCATTATCATTCTGACCAGCCAATAGGAACAGAAGAGGAAGAGGTCTACGAAAAAAATCTAGAAAAGGGATTTTATGAAGAGCTTGATCCAAGCCGAAAATATAAATGGGAAAATAATCGCTTCTTTGCTAGAATGTATGAAAATAGAGAACAGAAATACATTAATGGATATCAAAATTGGGTTCCTCACGACCCACAAAATATTACATTTTCAGATAATTTAAACTTCTTCTTTAAGTATCAGGTAGGATGGTCTTATATGAGATACTTTATGTGGAACTTTGCTGGAAGACAAAATGATGTTGCTAACATGAACGGCAACCCGGTCTATGGTAATTGGGAAAGTGGACTAAATGCTAGTGAATATGAAAATGCTCCTCCGCACCTAAAAAATAATAAGTCGAAAAACCATTACTATTTTCTTCCTTTAATTCTTGGTTTAATAGGAATTTTCTTTCACTTTAAATCTAGGAAAACAGATGCTATATCTGTTTTATTATTCTTTTTATTTACTGGTATTTTTATTATCTTGTATTTAAATGTTCCTCCAGAGCAACCTAGGGAAAGAGACTATGCTTATGTAGGTTCGTTCTATGCGTTTGCTATTTGGATTGGATTAGGAGTTTTAGGAATTTTTGACTATCTAAAGCAAAAAATCAGTGCAAAAACCTCTGCTATTTTAGCAACTTCCGTTTGTTTATTAGCTGTTCCTGTTTTAATGGCTTCCGAAAATTGGGATGACCATGACAGAACTGGAAGAACTATCGCCTTAGATGTCGGAGTAAATTATCTAGAATCTTGCGATTCAAATGCTCTTCTATTCTCAAATGGAGATAATGACACTTACCCACTTTGGTTTGCACAAGAAGTAGAAGGAATAAGAACTGATGTTCGAAATGTAAACATGAGTTTACTAGGTAGGGCAGCATATATTGATCAAATAAAAAAACAAGTATATGACGCCTCTCCTATACCATATACACTAACACATGATTTTTATAAAGGAGGTAAAGCAAATGGTATACAAATTATTGGAAAGAAAAAGAATAAAAATTCAAAATATACCTCAATTCATAAAGCAGTAGAGCAAATCAACAACAACAAGACATGTCCTAGATATATAAAAATACCCTTACCTAAAGATAGTACAAATAAAGGGGTAAAAGCATTTATTAAGCTTCAAATAAAAGGGAACCAATTATATGCACATCAAATAGCATTATTAGATATTTTAGCAAATTTTAATTGGGAACGACCACTTTATTTTATCAATGCACCACAAACATTAGATATGTTTATTATTAAAAATAAAAAAAGAGTAATCCAAGATTACGGATTGATGAATTACATTCAATCTGAAGGATCTGTCTCTAGATTAGTTCCTTTTAACACAAATCAAAATCAAATAAATATTGATAAGAGTTATGATCTTCTTATGAATAAATATAGTTATGGAAACCTAAGCAATCCAGATGTTAATTATTGTCATTATACAGACAGATCCATAAGTGGATTTAGATTTCCATTTGTAGAGCTCTCTCAGCAATTAATTCAGAAAGGAGATAATGAAAAAGCAGATTCTCTCACGGATAAATATTTTGAATCTATTCCATATTCCACAGGTTACTTAGACCGAGTTTCAGTCCAAATGGCAAATGTTTACGCAACAACTAATCCTGAAAAAGGTGAAGAAATAATTAATGAGTTACTTAATGAATATCAAATACAAAAGACATATTTAGAATTAGTTGCTAATCTTGAAGGAGAAGGAAAGTATTTGCTTGATCATGCTATCAATTCTATTAAGCAATTGAATCAATATAGTAAAACAATCTCTGATAAGAAAAAACTTGAACAAGCAGAAACAGAAAGAGAGAAAAATGAAGCTGATGGCAAGGGAAGATTTAGTAATGCAGAGTTAGAGGAAAATGAAAAAGTAAAGAAAGAACTAGAACAAGCGGAAATAGAAAGAGAGAAAAATGAAGATGAAGGAAAAGGAAGGTTCACCAATGCAGAGTTAGTGCAAAAAGAAAAAGAAGCTCAAGTAGAAAAAGCTATGCAAGAATTAATACTAGGAAAAGGAACTATAACGGGAAGTGGATTGTCTTACATAGTTATTACTGAAGGTAGTGGAAGTAAATCTCCTAAAGCAACAAATACGGTAAAAGTTCATTATACTGGAATGTTAATAGATGGCACCATATTTGATTCTTCTATACAAAGAGGTGAACCAGTAGAATTTCCTTTAAACCAAGTGATTCCAGGGTGGACTGAAGGTCTTCAATTAATGAATGTTGGGGATAGATTTGTGTTTAGAATTCCATCTGAATTAGGATATGGAGAAAGAGGAAGTCCTCCAAGAATTCCATCAAATGCAACTTTAATATTTGAAGTAGAGCTGTTGGATGTTCTTTAGTGCAAATAGTTAAAACTCCAAAGTTTTTTGAATCACTTTTTCCATCTTTAGTTTGGAAGAAAGAAAACTCCGAAAAAGAAATATATCTAACTTTTGATGATAGCCCTACCCCTAAATTTACATGTTAGATATTAAATTTACTAAGTAGCCTTAATATAAAGGCTACTTTTTTTGTGTTGGAGAATCTGCTGAAAAACATCCTAAAATTATTGATGCAATTTTAAATAATGGACATCAAATTGGGAATCATACTTATTCTCATAAAAATGGATTTTTAAGTTCTAATAAAACGTATTTACAGGATATTGATAGGTGCAAGAATATACTTCCAAATACAAATTTATTTCGTCCTCCATATGGGAACATGTATCCATGGCAGATCAATAAAATAAAAGAGAAATACAAAATTATTGGGATGTGTTGAGCTATGATTTTACTGAAAATATTTCTGATAAAAAACTAAAGAAAAACATACTGAAAAATACAGAAAGTGGATCAATTATTGTTTTTCATGATACTAAAAAATCTGAAAAAATACTTCAAAAAAATTTAGAAGAAATACTTAAAACTCTTTTGAAAAGAGGATTTAAATTTGGGACTATTTAGTAGCTATGCAAAAATAATCTAAACACTTATCTGTCATTTCTGAAATTGAGTAATCCGTATACTTTACATCATTAACTAAACTTTCATTTTTATCTTGAAGTTTATGGCGGTTAAATCTATTTAATATATCGTAAGGAACTTGCAGTAACCTTCTTGGCATATTTTTTTCTAAATTGAAAATATCCCATTTCCTAATTCTTTCAACCGATTTCTTGTTTGCATTATAATATTGCATAATTTTTTCATTACCAAAAACTCCATTCATCTCAATGTCTGCAAAAGATATCTCTAGAATATCTCTCATTGACTGTGGAGTATATTCTCTGGTGTGCCATGGATTCCTGGAAAGAGACATTAGCAAGTTTGGCGTTGTTAATATCAACTTCCCTCCAGGTTTTAATACTCTATGAATTTCCTTTACAAACTGTTCATCATTTTGTATGTGCTCTATTACTTGAAAAGTGACTACATAATCAATACTATTTTCTTCTATTCCTTGTAAAGGAGGAACATTCATTTGTTTAAACTCAATGTTATTGTTGTCTTTCACCTTTTTCGAAATTGGAGAATCATACTTATCTACTGCAATATATTTCGTTGATTTCGGAGCTAATTCTGTTACTCCATATCCTTCTCCACTACCAATTTCGAGTATAGTTCCGCTTACCAATTTTGCAGCTTCCTTGTAAGCAATTAAGTGTCTTTGGAAAATTACATTTTCAGATGGATCAAGATGAGAACTCCGCTCAGCAGTTTGTAAAATACTACTCATTTATTTTCTTTTTAGGTGTGCAAATGTAATAAAAAATCTAATCTTCTAATTGCAACAGTACAGGGCAATGATCAGAATGTTTTGCTGAGGCAAGAATCTGGCTTCTCTTTAATTTAGGAAGTAACTGCTGTGAAATCATTTGATAATCAATTCTCCACCCTAAGTTTTTTACTCTTGCATTAGATCGGTAACTCCACCAAGTATAATTGTGTGGTTCTTTATTTAGATGTCTGAATGGATCAATAAATCCACTTTGCAGAAAATTAGACATCCACTCTCTTTCTTCTGGTAAAAAACCGGAAGTGTTTTTATTCCTCTGAGGATTATGAATATCAATTGCCTGATGACAGATATTATAATCTCCGCATAAAATTAAGTTTGGAATTTCTTTTTTCAATTCATTAATATACTTTTGGAATTTATCTAGAAAGTATATTTTATATTCCTGACGAACATTTCCACTACTACCACTTGGGAAATAAATACTCATTACCGAATAGTTGTCAAAATCTGCTCTAATAAACCTGCCTTCAAAGTCAATATTATCTATTCCGCAACCATATTCTACAAAGTTTGGTTTCTCTTTTGTTAGAATTGCAACTCCACTATAACCTTTCTTTTCTGCGGGATTCCAATAACAATGATATCCTAATTCGGTAAAAACAGATTCATCAAATTGCTGGGGATTTGCCTTTATTTCTTGCAAACACACAATATCTGCATTTGTAGATTTTAACCATTTATCAAAATCTTTTCTTAATGCTGCTCGAATTCCATTTACATTATATGTTAATATTACTGACATATTTTATTTTTTAATAGACGATAAAAGTAATACTTTTGTCACAAATTATACAGATTTCTAACTTTTTTCGTTATCAGAATCCAATAAAATTCAATTTGAAATTCATAACAAAAATATTTGTCCTTTTATTATTTATTCCATCTGTGCTTTTTGCACAATCTACTCTTTCTGAAAGAAATAAGACGATAGAGATATCTGAAATCACTTTTAGTTTTGATGAGTTTAGTATTATACCTAATAGTCTAATAATACACTTGGAAGATTCAACAGTTGTAAACTCAGAAAAATATTTACTTAATGAAATTGATGCTAATATTAAATTTACGGACTCTAGTTTTATTGGAGAAACCATTCTGATGAATTATCAAGTTTATCCTGTTCTGCTCTCGAAAACATACTACCACAGAAAACTTAATTTTATAGAGCCAGAAAACAACTCTGACAAATATTGGAACAAGAAAACATCTACAAAAAATACAGAAAATTCCTCTTTAAATAAAGAAGGGAATATTAGCAGAACAATTATGACTGGAAACTCTCAAGATCTGTCGGTAATTTCAAATATTGATCTAAGGATTTCGGGTAATCTAAGCGATAATTTAAAAATACAAGCTGTTATTTCTGACAATAACTTGCCATTTCAAGAAGATGGAAGCAGTTATAAATTACAAGAGTTTGACAAAGTTTACATCCGTGTTTATGATAAAAAAAATGAACTTATTTCAGGTGATATTATAAGTAAAAGTAATAGTCGTTTTTTAAATTTCAGAAAAAAATCTAAAGGAATTATTTATAATAGTTCCAGGGAGAAAAATAATCTTCTTTTAAAAAATTCTACATCTGTAAGTATGAGTAAAGGGAAATATTCTACAAATAATTTTATGGGGACAGAAGGAAATCAGGGCCCTTATAAATTAAAAGGAATAAATGGGGAATCCTATATTGTTGTTTTATCTGGTACCGAAAAGATTTTCATGGATGGTAACCTTTTGAAAAGAGGAGAAGAAAACGATTATATAATAAATTATAATAGCTCCGAAATTATTTTTACAAATAAAAACATCATTACAAAAGATAAACGATTTTATGTGGAATTTGAATACAACGACAGAAGTTATGCTCAATCTACTATATTTTCAAATCAGGAAATAAAAACAGAGAAGGTTTTATTTAATTTTAATTTTTACTCTGAAAGTGATTGGAAAAATCAAAATTATTTAACTGATCTATCTGATAATGATAAAAAAATCCTGTCAGAAAGTGGGGATAATAAAACTCAAATACTCTCAAATTCTATCGATAGTGTTTCTTATAATAATGAGATAATTTTGTACAAAAAAATGGATACAACTATCTCTGGAATTCCTATTATTTATTATAAATTTTCAAATAACCAGGATTCTGCTTATTATCAAATCAAATTTACTCAAGTAGATCAAAACAATGGAGATTATATTCTAAAAGAAGAAGGGATGAATGGAAGAATTTTTTCTTGGATAGCTCCTATTTCGATAGGTGAAGATCTTGTGTCTCAAGGAAATTTCACTCCCAACATAAGAATTGTAAGCCCTAAATCAAAAAATATTATTTCTGCTGAATTAAAATATAATATATCTGAAAAAATAAACACTACAGCAAACTTTACTTTTCAGAATTTGGATAAAAACCTATTTTCAGATTTAGATGATTCGGACAATAACTCTATATCTACTTTTTTCGAATTTGATTGGCTGATTTTAAAGAACAAAAAGATGCAAATCTCAAGCAAGAACTCCGTAGAATATATTAACGAAAAATATGAGGGGGTAATCCGATATAAGGAAGTAGAATTTAATAGAAAATGGAATATCCCAGATATTATTGGAAATCAAACTTTGCTAAACCATCAACTATTATTATTAGCGGATGAAAACAACTTTCTAGAATATCAATTTCAAAATTTAAGAATCGGGAAGACTTATTCTGGAGTGAAAAATATAGGGAAAATAAAATATATCAAATCAAAAACAGAATTAAATATAACTGCAGATTTTTCGGATATACAAGCAGAAAACTACAAATCTTCCCTATTGTTTTATAATTCGCATCTGGTGAAAAAATGGAAATATCTTGATTTTGATTTAACATTAAACTCTGAAAAACAAGATAATTTTGATAAGGCAGGAATTTTACAAGAAAATACATTTTCATTTACTGAATTTTCCACTGAAGTGATGGATAAAAAAGAAATTGTTTCTCTAAAACACAAAATGCGTTCTGATACAAAGGAGCAAAAAGAATATAGTAATGCAAATCAGATAAATGTTTCTTATAATCTAAAAGAAAATAAAAATATTAAATACTATAATGATATTATTTTCAGAAAACTTAATTTCATTCCAGATAGTTTATCAAGTGAAAATAACCTATTAAGCAACAACCGATTAACTCTAAATCTTTGGAATAATCTGATTCAAACTAATAGTAACTATGAGATTGGAAAAGGTAAAGAAGCAAAAAAAGTAAAGAGTTTTATTAAAGTTCCTACTGGGATGGGAACACATAATTGGATTGATAACAATAATAACGGAATTCAAGAAATAAATGAGTTTGTAATTGCTCTCTTTCAAGATGAAGCCGATTATGTTAGCTTAATTTTACCCTCATCAGAATTAGAAAATATTTATCTACTTAATTATAGTCAAAATATAAATATTAACTTAAAAGAAATAAGTAATCATAGGTTTATAAAAAGATTATCTATATCCAACATATATCAGTTACAAAACAAAAACAAAGAAGTTAGTTATAATCCTTTTTCGGGGAACTTAATGGATAGTAGTATAAATTTTATGAATCAAAATATTAATTCTTTGTGGTACAACAGAAACAACAAAAAATTTAGTTTGTTATTTAGTAATAAGCAATCTGTCGTTCAGAACAGCTTTTCATATGGAACCGACAAGCAAGAAATTCTAGAAAACAAGATAGAAAGTAACTTTTCCCTATTCCGAAAATTACAAAATAATATCAGTTTTACTTTTGGAGAAAAAGAAAATATTTCCGATTTTTTCAGTTCAAAAAATTATCAATACAAATATCAGAATTTCTCTGAAAGTGTAATGATTAAGACTAACAAAAAAAGTAATCTGAGTTTAGATTATTCTTTTAAATCAAAAAACGTTTCGGAGGAGGAGATAGATTTAACACTGCATGAAATAGGAGTGGAATTAGATAGAGAAATATCTGAAAAAAGTAATTTTCAATCTCATTGTAAGTATGTAAATATTGAATATTCTGGATCAGACAATTCCATCTTAAGCTACGAATTAATGGAAGGACTCAGTAATGGAAATAATTTAGTTTGGGGAATTAATTATAATAATAGACTGAAAAATAATCTGCAGATTAATTTACAATATAGTGGAAGAAAATCTGAAAATTCGGAAATAAAACATATCGGAAATATGGGAATTACTGCTTATTTCTAACGAAGGTTAAAGGAACTTGCCGCTACTAATTTGCCTTCAATAAAAAATAAGATCTTATATTTTCCTTCTACCAATGGATCTCCTCTTTCCCAATCTACACAAAGTTCTATCTCTCTATTTTGATAATTAAACTCAGAATATGTAGTTGCATGCATTGTTGAATCTTCATATACAAATATTGATTCCTCAGGAGTATTTGATGATTGAAGTAATTCTCCACTTGGTGATATGTACTGAATATAAACTGATTTGATTTCTGCTTTAGCAATAGAATTTGCGGCAATCTTAAAACAACAGCTTAGAAACTTTATATTTTTTGTAAAGTATACCCCCTTTAGCTCTCCGCGTGATCCTTCTTTGAATTTGTCAATCTCTATGTCAGAAATCTCTAATATAGACCCAGCGTTTAAACGAGCATTTAAATCTGTGTTTTCAGAATTTAGATTTTTATTCTTATCCTTTATGAATGTAATTTCTTTTTCTAAGTTTTTATTTTCCAATACTAGCTGTTCGGTTTCCCCTAGTAAAGAATCTACTTGTTCGAAGTATTTCTTTGAAATGTTTTGTAGTGCAACAATCTTCTTTTTTGCTTCTTTCAAAGCATTCTCTATATCCTCTTTATTTTTAATTTCCTCAAATAAATCTCTAATTTCAGATTTCAAGCTATCAATCTCAGATTGTTTGTCATCCAAATCAATATTCAGATTATCAATCTCATTTCTGGAATTATCGTACTGTTCAATTATATCATCTAACTGCGAACGCAAGTTATTTTCTTCCTCTAGTTTTAGAATTATTTGGGCTCTACCCTTTGATAGTGAATCTGCTGTTAATGAGATATTATTCCTCAAATCTTCTTGTAAATTTATGGATTTTTCAGAATAAAAATAAAACCAAGAAGAAATAACAATCAAAGATGTTGCTAAGAGTATAATATAAATTTTACTTTTAGATTCCTCCATCTACTTTTTAGTCTTCTTTTTAGTTTTCTTTTTTGGAGATTTCTTCTTTGTAGTTGATTCTTTTATTTCTTCTTTTTTCTTGTCTTCTACTGATTTTGATTTCTCATCAACATAATTCAGCTTTAGTTCGGAAATCATTTGTGTAAGCATTTTTTCTATCTCTTCTGATATATTTCCTTTTGTTTTAACCAACAGCATCTCCATCAAGTCAATAGTCTGATTTACATATTCTAGATTTCTATTTATTTGTCCTGTTGGGTCGGCTACTTTCCCTAAACCTTGCATAGCAGAAGTATGAAACATATAAATGAGTTGTAAAAAAATTTGATCGTTTTTTTCCATAATTTTATTTAAATACTTTGATTAATAAATCTGAAACTCTTGCTTCCGGGTTATTTCTTATTTCTTTTTCTTGCTCAGCAATCAATATAAATAATCCATCGATTGTTTTTGTTGTTATATAATCTTCCAAGTCTGGATTTATTTTTTTTGTAAACGGAATTGTATTGTACTTTTTAATTAATGGATTCCACTTTTTCGCTAAATCTACTTTATCCATTGCTGAAATAATAATTGGTTTAAATTCAGAATATAAAAATCCATCTGTAGTATTCTTTAAGTATATAGTAGCTGCATTATCTTCTTCATTTAAAATAGTAAGAGCGTCATTAATGCTCATCTTTTTTATAGCGTCCAGCAGAATAGATAAAGCTTTTTTAGAAGCCGTTTCTGCAGCTTGATTCATACTATGTTCAAATGCCTGCACCTTATTATTAAATCCAACATTTGATAGAGTATTTTTAATGTTAATAGCTTCTTCTGGGAATGGTATTCTAATAAATTTGTTATTATTAAATCCTCCCTTAGCAGAGGCTAAATCTACAGAATAGGAACTTCCCCTAACTAATGCTTCTGTCAATCCGTCTGCAATATCATTTTCTGATAGTTTTACTTCCTTTTTTATAAATCCATCCGCTTTTTCAGATGCTTTTTTAAGTAAATTAATTTGAGAGAAACAAATTAAAGAAGATGCGGATAAAGAGAGTATTAATAATAATAATTTCATTGAAAATATATTTGTGCTAAAATAATAAATAATATTTGTTCTATACCAATAACTCTGTAAGTTAGAATTTAGTTTATTTTTGTAAATAAAATTTATGATATTAATTGCTGATAGTGGGTCTACAAAGTGTGCTTGGGCAATTTGTACTACAGATGGGAAGATCTTATCTATACACAAAACATCAGGATTTAATCCGAAATACAGTTCTTTTGATAGCATTACTTCAGAACTAAATAGTAGTAAACTGAACTCTATAAAAACAGAGATTAAAGAAGTTTATTTTTATGGCGCAGGATGTTCATCCGAAAGGAGAAATGTAATTATTAAAGAGCCTCTACAGTCATTCTTTTCAAATGCAGAAATAATAATAAGACATGATTTGGAAGCTGCTCTTAAAGCTACCTATAAGGAAAGTCCAATCATTTCGTGTATTTTAGGGACAGGATCTAATTCTTGTATTTTTGATGGGGATAATATTATTGAAAATGCTCCCTCTTTAGGATATATTGCAGGAGATGAAGCAAGTGGAAATTTCTTTGGCAAACAACTAATCAATTTATATGTAAATAATGCTTTACCAAGAAATATTGTAGAGAAATTTGAAAATTGGACTACTGAAAGAAAAGATGAAATTATTGAAAATATCTATTCGGTCCAAAGACCAAATTTGTATTTGGCAACTTTCTTTCGTTTTATGTATGAAAATAAAGAAGAGCAAATATTTGATTCTATATTCAGAAAAGGAATACAACACTTCTTTGATTTACACATAAAATGTTTTGATAATTACAAAAAATACCCTCTTACTTTTGTGGGGTCAGTTGCCTACTTTTTATCAGATTACATAAATAAAATTGCTAAGAAAGAAGGAATGCAAGTACAAGAAATAGTACAATCCCCAATTAAAAATTTGGTAAAAGAGCATTTTATAAAATAAAAACCCACGCATGAGTGGGTTTATAAATGGTGGACTCTCGGTCCTTATTTCGAACTTTTTTAATAAAAATATTTCTAATTTTGCTTTATGTATAGAATAATTAACAGGGGAAATAAACTATATAGTATTATTTATAATTGTTGTCCGAGATGTCAATCTGATAAATTGTGGCCAAAAAACAACCCATATAAGAATATATTAGTTAATAATGGAGGGGATATAGGTTCTTGTAAAAATTGTAATCTTAAATATGAAATAGAGCCAGGATTTTGGTATGGTGCAATGTATGTAAGTTATGGCCTTACAGTATTTGTTGCAATATTAACATGGTTAATTATGTATATTTTAAATAAAGAGTTGGATATTTTTATTCAAATTTCTATAATCTCGTTTTTGATAATCATCCTCTTTCCAGTCGTTTATTTCTTATCAAGATTGATTTGGATTAATCTCTTTGTTTCATATAATAAAAACCCACTCAATTGAGTGGGTTTCTTTTTAGTGGACCTCTCGGTCCCAGTTTCGAACTTTTTTAGAAAACTATTGAGTAAGTTTGCATTGTGAAAAAATTATGCATTATATTATTATGTATACCTACATTTCTATTTGCTCAGCAAGCGATAATTAAAACTAAAAAAAATATGACAATGGATTCAAGAGATATATTAATAGGACATATTAACGATGGCATTGACACTACACAGATAGGTGATAACTCAAACAAGAGTATTCTTGTAAGAGGTTGCGATCCAGAAATGGGTAGACGTGCAATTAAGTTATTACCCCCAGTATTGGGTAATCCTGAAATGGTTTCGATTACAAACGATGATGATTTTATCACCGAATTACAGAGAAAAAAGTGGTCGGTTATTTTCTTTGCACCTGGAGCATGTAGATATGATGCGAGAACATTACCTATTCCAGGTAGTCGTTCACAAACAAAAGGTTGGGGGCTTACAGAGTATCGAAATTTGGTGCGAAAACATCAAGGTGAAGATATTAATATTGTTGAAACTACCGATGAACGTCAAATAGTTCCTCTACTAAGGGAAGCTCTGAGTGTGATTGATAAGAATTAGTGAATAAATTTAATATTAATTATTGAATAAATAAAAACCCACTCAATTGAGTGGGTTTATTTTTGGTGGGCCTCTCGGTCCTAATTTCGAACTTTTTTAAGAATTTATTGAGTAAGTTTGTTGAATGAAAAAAATATTACTAATCTTACTATGCGTACCTATAATTGGATTTGGGCAAACTAAGACTTTAGGAGCTGATATAGTTAACCCAAATTCAAAAATTAAAGAAGTTTTTTCAGGTGGAGAGGGAGTGCTTTTAGAGGGGCCGACAATGGGTCCTGATGGCACCTTATACTTTTCAGACCTTATTATTACCAACCCAAAGAGAATGAAAGCTGGAATAATTTGGAATTATAATCCTCAAACAGGAGAGACAAAAGTTTTCCGCTCTCCAAGTGGTATGGCGCTTGGTCTTGCTTTTGATGTTGATGGAAATTTGTTGTCATGTGAAGGTGCAGACTTTGGAGGGCGCAGACTGACCAAGACGAATATGAATAATGGAAAAAGTACAATTGTGGCAGGACTTTTTAATGACAGGAGGCTTAACTCCCCGAATGACTTAGTAATTGATAACGACGGGCGGATTTATTTTACTGACCCAAGGTATTTTGGTAAAGAGCCGATAGACCAGCCATTAGATGGAGTTTATCGTATTGATACAGACGGTACTGTTCATCTAATTATTGATAATGCGTCTAAGCCAAACGGAATTGCTATTTCACCAGACTATAAAACACTATACATTGCAAACTATCACTTGGGGCATCCAGATATTCTTAAAACTGGAGCAATACTGGAATATACACTGCTCCCTGATGGAAATGTTCAATTTAATGGGATACTGATTGATCTAATGGATAACGGTCCAGACGGAATAAAAGTTGATGTAGAAGGAAATATTTATATCACAGTAAAAGGAAATATAGTAGTTTATTCACCGAAAGGGGAGCAGATAGAAGAAATTGAAGTCCCTAACAGTTCCGCAACAAATTTGTGTTTTGGTAGAGGTATTTATAGTAAGACTCTTTTTATTACGACACATAAAAAACTTTATACTCTTGAGGTTAAAAAAGAAGGATTTCATATTCCATTCAAAAAGTGAATTAGTTGAGTAAAACAAATTCTTGAATAAAGAAAAACTCACTCATTAGAGTGGGTTTATTTTTGGTGCACTTCTCGGTCCTAATTTCGAAATTTTTTAGAAAGTTTTTAAGTAAGTTTGATATATGAAAAAAACATTACAAGTATTTATAATTTCTTTGACTTTATCAACATCATTCTTTATATGAAAAATAGTAAAATAGTATTTTTTGATGGTGTATGTAATTTTTGTAATGTGGGTGTAGACTTTGTTTGGAAGCATAATAAAAAAAGAAATTTATATTATGCTTCTTTACAATCTGATATTGCAAAAGAAAAACTGTTAAAAAGAGGAGTTAATGATATTAATCTAAGAACGATTTATTATGATGATGGATACAGAGTCTATCAAAAGTCACAAGCAATATTTATGATATTAACAAACCTGGATGGCATCCTCTACCCTTTGTTAGCTAAAATTGCTCTTATTATCCCAAGAATTATTTCAGATTATCTTTATGATATTTTTTCAAAAAATAGATATAATATCATGGGGAAGAGAGATTCATGTCGTATTCCACGCATAGAAGAGAAAGAATATTTCCTTTAATTAATAGTCCGAATTATACATAAACCCACTCAATTGAGTGGGTTTATTTTTGGTGGACCTCTCGGTCCCAGTTTCGAACTTTTTTAGAAAATTATTAAGTAATTTTGCTTTATGAAAAAAATTGAACCAATTAATATAATGAATAAGTTTTCATTATTTAATGAAGAATGGACTCCTAAAATTATAGGGGAACTTAATGGTCAGCATGTAAAAGTCTGTAAACTTAAAGATGATTTTGTATGGCATAGTCATAAAAATGAAGATGAACTGTTTATGGTATTTAAGGGAACACTTTTAATTGATTTCAGAGAAGGACGAACAGTTGAAGTAAAAGAAGGTGAAATTTTAATTGTCCCAAAAGGTGTAGAGCATAGACCACATACTAATGGAGAGATTGTATTTAATCTATTATTTGAACCCAAGACTACCTTACATACCGGTAATGTTGAAACGGAAATGACAGTTAAGGAATTAGATTGGATTTAGTAAATAAAACCCCACTAATTAGTAGGTTTCTTTTTGGTGGACCTCTCGGTCCTTATTTCGAACTTTTTTAGAAACTTATTGAGTAAGTTTGCCTTATGAAAAAAATAATATTAATCTTATTATGTATTCCATTTGTATTGTCTTCTTGTATGTCTCCTAAAGGTGGATGTGATGGCCGTAAAGAGAATCTAACTTTAAAATGAAAAAAATCTGTGTCATATTTTTTTGTTTCCCAATACTTCTATTATCTCAAAAGGTGTCCTATAAAACAATCACTATTAAACCATATATGTATACCCAGAATTATGAGCATTTTAAAAGGTTAGTACTTGACTCTCCTGATTCTGAAGCAGAGTATATTGATGGATTTGATTTTGAATGGGGATATTATTATACTTTAAAAGTTAAAGAAAAGAAGGTAGGTCCTTTCTCAGACGGAACACATTATGATTATTCTTTGTTAAAAGTAATTTCTAAGGAACAGGTTGCTGATACATTTGTATTTGGAATGTATATAGATCCATTACGTTATTATTCTAAAATAGAAGACGAAGGTGTTTCTAATTATACTTTAAATAAGTTAAATGATAGTGTATATCTTTATATGGATAATATTGAGATTGAAATACCAGAAATATCATTAGAATTTATCTCTAAAAAGATAGAAAATAAATCTGCTTTTATGGGTTATTTTCAATTTGTTAATGGGAATAGAATTAGATTAAAAGGTTTTAGAGCACCACTTAAAAACGAATAAACCCACTCAAATGAGTGGGTTTATTTTTTGTGGGCCCAGTTGGGCTTGAACCAACGACCCCTTGATTATGAGTCAAGTGCTCTAACCAGCTGAGCTATGGGCCCTGAAAAATTAGTGATGCAAATCTATTAAAATGTTTCTATATTTTACAACATTTGCAAAATGAAAAATATTAAATCTATTATTTTTGATTTGGGAGGGGTTTTACTAAATATCAGCTACCAAAATACTATTGATGAATTTGAAAAATTGGGTGTAGATAATTCCTCTGCCTTCTATTCCAAAAAATCCCAAACAAACATTTTTAATCTATTAGAAACTGGAGAAATATCTGAAAATGAGTTGATAAGAGAAATCCAAAGTTCTTGTAAGTCCGCAACAAGAAAACAAATAATCTTTGCTTGGAATTCCATGCTTTTAGATTTGCCGAAAAACCGAACTAATCTTCTTGAAAATTTGAAAGAGAAATATCAACTATTTTTACTCTCTAATACAAATGCTATTCATATTAAAGAATTAAAAAGTAGATTAGGAAAAGTGAAATATTCGAAATTTTATAATCTATTTAATAAAGTATATTATTCTCATGAAATTGGTGTCAGGAAGCCACATTCAGAAGCATTTCGTCTTGTTTTAGATGAAAATAATTTAAAAGAAAAAGAAGTTTTATTTATTGATGATTCTCCTCAGCACATTGAGGGAGCAAAAGAACTAGGAATTCATACTTATCATTTAAAAGATAATGAAGAAATTACTACAGTATTTCCTGACATAGTTCAATAAGAACTCCATTAGTATCTTTTGGATGCAAAAAACAAATGATTTTATTGTCCGCACCTTTTTTTGGTGTATCATTTAGCAATCTGATTCCTTCTGCTTTTAATCTTGCCATTTCCCTTACAATATCTTCCACTTCAAAAGAAATATGATGCATCCCTTCTCTATTTTTCTGTAAATAGTTACTAATAGGGCTTTCAGAATTTATAGCTGATACCAATTCAATTTTACTTTCTCCAATCTGAAAAAAAGATGTTGTTACTCCTTCCGATTCTACTGTTTCTGACTTGTAATTTTTCTTTCCAAAAATTTTAGAAAATAGTTCATTTGACTTATTGATGTCGGTTACAGCAATACCAATATGTTCTATTTTTTTCATATAGTTAGAAGGTGAAAATTAAGATAGTTTAATATCCTTTAACTGGATTAGGAATCATAATAGACATTGTTATCTCATGCGTTCCTAGTTGATACTGGCTGATTTCTCCAAAATAATGGTCGAAAGAATATGCAAATTGAATTTTACCCGAGTTAGTGCCAACAGAAAATGCTAAAGATTGATTTGATCTGATTGAAAGTCCTGTCCAAATTTGGTCCATATAAAATAATCTAGTGGAAAAATTATATTCAGGATCTCCGTTATCTCTGTGTCGTAATAAAAAAGAAGGTTCTATATACCAATCTCTATCAATTTTAATTTTATATCCGGCCATACCATAATAAACTCTCTCCTCAATATTTTTTCCGAATCCATCACCTACCTCTTCATTAAATGAGGATTGAAGCATATTAATAACAGAATATCCTATATGAAGTTTTTCATTATATAAATACAAACCAGAGCTAGCATCTCCTAAGAATTTTTCAAAAGCTCTGTCATTATAAGCCGGGTCATATCCTGGAGGTAATTGTCCTGGTTCAAAGTTTAAATAATAGTACATTACTTTTGCTCCTAATCCAAAAGATAAATAGGTATTATCTGAATTTAGTGGAACATGATAAGCATAATTTATTTGTAGGTTGGTCTGATTAGAGGGAGTAGTTCTATCGTATTCCAGGTATCCACCCATTGCAGATCTGTTATTTAAAGACCCATGATAACTTATATTAGCAGAAAGAGGAGCTCCTTCGAAACCTAGCCATTGTTGTCTGCTTTGTAAGGTAAATTGGTTATAGTCCTTACTACCAGATATAGCTGGATTATAAATAACATCATTTGTAAAATATTGTGAGAACATTACCGATTGTTGAGATTTTGAACTCAGAAATGAAAGAACTAAGATAGATATAATTAATACTCTCTTCATTATCTTACAATAGTTAATGTTCCTTTAAACACTTCATCTCCATTTTCTAAATTCAGGACATAATAATAGGTTCCTGAAGTTAATCTTCTGCCATCTTTGGAGTAACCATTAAATGCAGTAGATTCAGAATTTATATAATTTCTTCTTCTATACACCATACTTCCCATTCTATCGTAAACTTCCACTAGCGCTTCTGGATACAATTCAATATTTTCTATTTCCCAATAATCATGTATTCCATCATCATTAGGAGAAAAAACAGAATAAACTATAATACAAATTTTAGGATTTGAAGATATTGTAATAGAATCTGAAATTATGCAACCCATTATATCTGTTATTATAACAGAATATGTTCCGGGGTATAAATTTTCAATTCTACTAGATTCTATATCCATAAATTCCTCTTCTGTGTTCCAAACAAAGGTAAATGGTGGTGTTCCGTTTTCTACATAAATTCTAGCTGCTCCGCTATTATCATCTTTACAAATTACATTATCAGTAGACATAAAAGTTTGCATTTCTTCTACGGTATTAATAGTTAAATACTGATTTCTTTCACATCCGTTTGTATCTGTAATGTGCAAGGTGTAAGGGGTGATCGATGGAGCTATATTTACAATACTTCTGGATGTATCTCCTATTCCTGTCCAAAGCGTAGAATAGGGAGGAGTTCCACCATAAATTGTAGTAGTTATATCTGCAGAGTCTGAAGGATTACACATGTTTTTTAAAACAAATTCTGCTGTAATCGGAATCGTTTGCTCTACAGAGATAGTATCAATTAAAGAACAAATTAAAGGAGATGTAGAATCTCCTGGAATAGAGTATTCATTAATAATTAGAGTAAAATCTCCAGATTGCAAATTAGATAATATTAAATTTGTAGAGATCGAACTATCTGGTAGCACCCAATTCCAATCAACATTTGGGTTAGTAATGCTTATTTGTATTTCTCCGGTATTATCATTATAGCAATCAACATGTGTTATATTTATTTGATCGTACGAACATTGCGCATATATCTGAGAACTAATAAATAATAATAGGATTGTAAAAAGAAATATCTGTTTTTTCATAAAAAATTAACTTGGGCAAATATAAAAAAAAAGCTCGTATAAATACGAGCTTTTTATTTTTGAGGTATCGAGCGGATTCGAACCGCTGTAGATGGTGTTGCAGACCACTGCCTAGCCACTCGGCCACGATACCTTATTTTCGGATTACAAATATAAAGATAATTTTAATTGGAAAATAATTTATCTCCTATTAAAATCATTCATTGTTCGGTTAATGCCAATAGTAGTAAATGATAAAATCATTTTAACTGCTAAATCCATTTTTTCTTCTAATAACTCTGTTTCTTCATCTGACCAATTTCCTAACACATAATCGGATTGTCTACCTTTGTTAAACTCAGATCCGATACCAAATTTTATTCTTGGAAAAGAAGTGCTTTGTAAAACTTCAATGATGTCCTTTAAACCATTATGCCCACCATCAGAACCCTTTGCTCTGAGCCTAATAGTAGAAAATGGTAAGGATATATCATCAGAAACAACTAAAATATTATCAGCAGATACTTTCTCTTTTTGCATCCAATAATTTACTGCTTTCCCACTTAAATTCATAAAAGTATTTGGCTTAAGTAGTATAAGCTGCCTCCCTTTATGTTTTAATACCGATACGTCAGCAAGCTTATCAGTAGAAAAAGAAATGTTGGATAAGCTAGCTAGCTTATCCAACACTTTAAATCCTATATTATGGCGACTATTTTCATACTTTTCGCCAGGGTTACCTAATCCTATGATTAAGTATTTCATTATTTACTCAGTAGCTGGTTCTTCAGCAGGAGATTCTTGTTTCGTTTCATCTCCTTCTGATTTAGATTCTCCACCTTCAGTAGTTTCTCCTTCTTCTCCTTCTAATTCTTCATCCTCTTCTACCTCTTCCTCAATAGCAGCTCTTGCAGTTTTCACACCAACTACTACAGAATTATCTGGGGCTAAGAATTCACATCCATCTTGATCTAAATCTTTAATGTAAATAAATTGACCTATTTTTAAATGCTCAATATCAAGTTCAATTGCATCTGGCATCTTATCAATGAGACCTCTTGTAATAATTTTTCTTCTTCTGAACATAAGATTTCCTCCATTTCTAACTCCGATAGATAAGCCATTTAGAATTACTGGAATAGAAATAGTGATTTCTTTGTCCTCAAATACTTCTAGAAAATCAATATGAAGAATTCTATCTGTTACTGGATGGAACTGAATATCTTTCATGATTGCCCTCGTTTTATTCCCACTAATATCTAATTCTACTACATAAACATCTGGAGTATTTACAATGTTTCTAAAGTCATTTTCATGAGCATAAAAACACACTTGCTTTTCTCCCCCGTAAAGTACACATGGAACATTACCCTGATTTCTTAGCGATCGAGTGTTAGATTTTCCAACTTTCTCTCTCTCAATTACGCTAATTGCTAGTGATTTCATTTTGTTTTATTTTTGATTTATTAATAATTGTTTCTTACTGATTGCTTTTCCAAGTAGCAGAGATAGATTCATTCTTAACTACTGATTTTATTGTTTTAGCAAAGAAATCTGCAACGGAAATTTCTCTTACCTTTTTGCTTTTATGCTCCTTTGGAATTGTATTTGTTATTACCAATTCTGCAATATTTGAGTTGTCAATTTTCTGATACGCATCTTTTGAAAGAACACCATGAGTACAATATGCTCGTACTGAAGTTGCTCCTTGCTGGAGCATTAAATCGGCAGATTTAGTTAGAGTTCCAGCTGTATCTACCATATCATCAATAATTACAACATCTTTTCCTTCAACATCTCCCAGAACTTTCATCTCACCTATTACATTTGATTTTTTACGCTCTTTATAACAAACAATAACTCCTAAATTTAGTAATTTACTATAAGCATTTGCTCTTTTAGTCCCTCCCATATCTGGAGATGCAATTACTAAATTTGCTAAATTTAAATTCTTAATGTCTTCTATAAAAAGTTCTGAAGCATATAAATGATCTACTGGAACTTCAAAAAATCCTTGAATTTGATCGGCATGTAAATCCATAGTCATTACACGACTTACTCCAGCTGCCGAAAGTAAATTAGCGACTAATTTTGCCCCTATCGGAACTCTTGGCTTCCCCTTTTTATCCTGACGAGCATATCCAAAATAAGGCATTACAGCAATAATATTATGAGCAGAAGCTCTTTTTGCAGCATCAACCATTAGTAATAGTTCCATTAAATTATCTGATGGTGGTGTGGTAGATTGAATTAGAAAAACATGAGATCCACGAACAGTTTCATCAAATGATGGTTCAAATTCTCCATCAGAAAATTCTACTATTGATGAAGATGAAATCTCTGATCCGTATGATTTAGCAATTTGAGATGCTAAATATTTTGTGTTAGCTCCTGCAAAAAATTTAATTGGTTTTTCCATTATTTCCTTATTTAAAAAGGGGTGCAAATATAGTAAAATATCTGATAAAAATTATTTTTATTTAAAATCTATAATATGAAAAATTATGTATTATTTTTGCGGGCAAGCAAAACAAAATAGCCCAGGTGGCGGAATTGGTAGACGCGTTGGTCTCAAACACCAATGGAGCAATCCGTGCCGGTTCGAGCCCGGCTCTGGGTACAAAGCCTCTTTGTAAGAGGCTTTTTTTATATCTCTATATTTCGTACATTCGCCTCTATTATGAAAAAACTATTACTCCTATTACTATGTGTGCCTTTGATTGGGTTGGGGCAGACTGAATATGTAAAAGAGTATTATGAAAATGGGAAATTGTTGTGTGAAGGAACATATATGAATGGACAAAAAACAGGATTACATAAAACCTATTATAATAATGGACTAATTAAAAATAAAGGAGAATATCTGAATGGAACTAAAGTTGGTATATGGAGAGATTATAATAATAATGGTGATTTAAAGAATGAAGTAAAACATTTATTTAAGGTTGACCCAATTGATGATGAATGTCCGTTGCCAATATTAAAAAAGAAGATAATTATTGAATAAAATGAGAAAGAAGATATTATTATTAGGTTCTGGAGAACTAGGTAAAGAAGTAGTAATTGCCATGCAAAGATTAGGACAATATGTAATTGCAGTAGATAATTATAAAAATGCACCTGCTATGCAAGTTGCTCACGAGAGTGAAGTAATCAATATGTTGGATGGAGAGGAGTTAGATAGAATTGTAGAAAAACATCAGCCAGATTTTATTGTCCCTGAAGTGGAAAGTATCAGAACAGAACGATTTTACGACTATGAAAATCAAGGATATACCATAATCCCATCTGCTAAGGCGGCAAACTTTACCATGAATCGAAAAGCAATTCGTGATTTGGCAGCTATCGATTTGGGAATAAAGACTGCTAAATACAAATATGCTACTTCTTATGAGGAATTAAAAAAAGGAGTAGAATTTACAGGAATGCCTTGTGTGGTAAAACCACTAATGTCTTCTTCCGGAAAAGGACAATCCGTAATAAAAACGGAATCCGACATTGAAAAAGCATGGAATTATGCTATGGAAGGATCTAGAGGAGATTTGATGGAAGTAATAGTTGAAGCTTTTATTGATTTTGATTATGAAATAACCCTTTTAACGCTCACTCAAAATAATGGCAATACTCTTTATTGCCCACCAATAGGACACAGACAAGAAAGAGGGGATTATCAAGAAAGTTGGCAGCCTATGAGTATGGAAGATGCCCATTTGAAAACATCACAAGAGATGGCTGATAAAGTGACAAAAGCTCTCGGTGGTAGTGGAATGTGGGGAGTAGAATTTTTTATTGGGAAAGATGGAGTGTATTTTTCAGAACTATCTCCAAGACCGCACGACACAGGGATGGTAACCCTTGCAGGAACACAAAATTTTACGGAGTTTGAATTACATGCCAGAGCTATTTTAGGAATTCCTGTAATGAATATTCCTCTTGTTAGAAACGGAGCTTCTGCTGTAGTATTGGCAGATACAGAAAATACGGAATTTCCAAATATTACAGGGTTAGAAGAGGCTGCTAAATTTAGAAATACGGACTTTAAAGTTTTTGGGAAACCTACTACAAGACAGTACAGAAGAATGGCCATTGCCTTATCTTATGGACCTGAAAGTACTGATGAATTAGTAAAAAAAGCAAAAGAAGTTGCTTCTAAGATAAAGGTAGACTAACTCTTGCAATATACAAATTTACTGTCCACTAATTCTTCTTGCTCATCTGTATTTATTGCATATTGAAACCCTTCTTTTATTGAATAAGATCCATGCTCTCCTTTTTTATTTATTGCTAAAAACCCAACCTGAAAATCTTTATGGTCTGATTGCTGTTCTATAATTCTTTGTATAGCTAATTCACAAGCTTGTTGAGGGGATTTCCCTTGTCTCATAAATTCTACAATAAGAAAAGATCCAGCCATCTTAATTACAGCTTCTCCCTTCCCTGTAGCGCAAGCAGCTCCGTATTTTTTATCCACATACATACCCGCTCCAATAATTGGAGAATCTCCAACTCTTCCATAATATTTCCAAGCTAATCCTGAAGTAGTGCAACTCCCAGATAAATTTCCATCTTTATCTAAAGCAATCATACCAATGGTGTCATGATTATGTTGGTCAATAAACATTTGGTCTTGAGGATGATTTTCCATCCATTGTTTCCATCTTTTTTTCGCATTCTCGGTTAACATATTTTCTTCTTTAAACCCTTGCTGTAATGCAAATTTTAAAGCTCCATCTCCCGATAACATGATATGAGGTGTCTCTTCCATAACTTTTCTGGCAACTGCTATTGCATTTTTAATGTTTTTTAAAAATGAAACTGAACCACAATTTCCTTTTTCATCCATGATACAAGCATCAAGGGTTACATTCCCTTCTCTATCTGGCATGCCACCATAACCTACTGAGGTACAGCTAGGATCTGATTCCGTAACCATTACACCTTTTTCCACCGCATCTAAAGCTCTTCCGTTATTTTTTAAAATTTCCCACGCTACTTTGTTGGCTTCAACTCCATGTCTCCATGTTGAAATTACAATTGCATTATTTTCCATAATATTTGATTTTGCTATTAGTTGAGGCACAATAGAAATTCCTATTCCTACTGCAGTTGTATTTTTAATAAAACGTCTTCTTGTATTTACTTTTTCTCTACCCAATCCCCATGTTTTTTAATAAGATTAATTAAAGAAGTCACTGCCTCCTGTTCAGGAATATTTTTTTCTACTACCGTTTGTTCTTTGTAAAGTGTAATTTTCCCTTTCCCAGTACCCACATATCCATAATCCGCATCTGCCATTTCTCCTGGTCCGTTTACAATACATCCCATAATTCCTATCTTTACTCCTTTCAGATGATCTGTTTCTTTTCGAATTTTTGCAGTGGTTTCTTGCAAATCAAAAAGAGTTCTCCCGCAAGATGGACAAGAAATATATTCCGTTTTAGAGATTCTGCATCTGCTGGCTTGCAATATTCCAAAAGCCAAGGAATTTACAGATTGATCGGAACCACAATTTTCTGATGCAATAAAAATACCATCTCCCAATCCATCTAAAAGCAAAGCTCCAAAATCAGAACTTGCAGAAAGTTGCAATTGTTCTTCTAATAAATTACCATAAGCCCTCCCAATTATTACTGGAGTTTTAATATTATTATTCATCAGTTCAGTAAATAGTTTTCTCTGTTCTGCTAATCCGTTTTCATTGTAAGTATCTATCATCAAAATAGCTGTTTTATCTCCTTTCAATTTATCATATAACTCTTTTGATAATTCAGAAAGACAAACATAAACTACATTAAGTTTCTTGGATAGTTCCGTCTCATCTAAATAATCATTTATAGTTAAAAAGGGATATCCTTTTTTATGTGTTAACCATTTTTTGTAATTGCAAATAATCCCTAAAGTTCCTGGAACTTCAAAATTTACATCATGATTTCCTACAAACACATAATCGGCAGCCATATCCGAAATGTGCCATTTATCCAATGGAACAGAATAGTTATATCCCAAAGCAAACAAGGATGCAGCTGTAATTTTTTCTTTTAGGCAAAAATCAGCCATCACAATTGGTACATTTTTACCTCCAATATTCAGAACCTCATCCGTTTCTCTTTTTACATAATCAAAAGAGTGTAAGGGATTGTTTGTTATTTCTTCTATCTTTTCATGTTGTTCTATTCCATTAAAATGAGATAGTAATTTTTGAGCTACCGGCATTTCATGTTCTGGTGCTTCCGTTAATGAAACTCTAATAGTATCTCCCAAACCATCTGATAAAAGTGTTCCTATCCCCACTGCAGATTTTATTCTTCCGTCCTCACCTTCTCCAGCTTCTGTTACTCCCAAATGAAGAGGGTAGTTCATATCTTCTTTTATCATTTCAGATACCAACATTCTATATGCTTGCACCATAACTCTAGTGTTAGATGCCTTCATTGATAAAATTATTTCATGATAATCTTCTTCTCGACAAATACGTAAAAACTCCATAGCAGATTCTACCATTCCTTTTGGAGTATCTCCATAACGGCTCAAAATTCTATCCGAAAGAGAACCATGATTAGTCCCAATTCTCATAGCTGTTCCATACTCTTTACAAATACGAACAAGAGGCGTAAACTTTACTTTTATTCGTTCTAATTCCGCATTGTACGTTTCATCCGAATATTCAATTTCCTCAAATTTCTTTTTGTCAGCATAGTTCCCAGGATTTACTCTTACTTTTTCTACAATTCTAGCAGCAACTTCAGCAGCATTAGGAGTGAAATGAATATCTGCAACAATAGGAGTAGTATATCCTCTTTTCAGTAGTTCGTCTTTTATGTTCTGTAAGTTTTCCGCTTCCTTTATAGATGGAGCGGTGATTCTGACAAGTTCACATCCTGATTCTATCATCCTAATGGATTCATCTACAGTAGCTTCGGTATCCATAGTGTCTGTAATTGTCATGGATTGTACTCTTATCGGATTATTGCCTCCAATTCCAATATTACCTACTTTTACTTCTCTGGTTTTAAATCTAGAGTAATTACTTAATGAGTTACAATATTTCATTTATTGTTTTACAAATTTCTGAATTATTGAAGTGTTATTCCCTTGAACTTGTATTGTATAAATTCCATTCGGGAAAGCTGATATTGAAATACTTTCTGAGTTAGAATTTGCTGTTTTGGAATAGATTTCCTCACCCAACAAATTTAAAATCTTAATTTCTGAATTTATTAAAGAAGCGGATTCTAATCTAATATTATCAGTTGCTGGATTTGGGAAAACATCTAACTTATCAAATATATTTTCGGAAGAAAGTATGGTCCCAACTCTAAAATTATGTATGATGTTGGTTCCAAAATCTGCATTAAAATCGGAAAACCAAGTTCCAGGAACATTTCGTAATTTTACATATCCTGCTCCATCAGAATTGTTCCAATAATCTAATCCGTCTTCATCTGTGTCTTCTATAATAAAAGTATAGCATCCACTTTCAAATTCTATGGTGTCTCTATATTGAGTGTTTATATACATAGTTTGTGAAATATTATATAATGATCCATCATCATTTAGAAATTTCCAAGACGTTTCTGACACATTACTACCTCCAGAATTTGTTTGAGTCCAAACAGCAAATTTTTCTTCATATTGTGGAACATGCGCAAATGGAGTTCTCATAATATTATTATCTAAATATTCATCTGATTGTCCATTTGGATTAGAAAGTGACACTTGAAACACATCTTTTGTTCCTCCCCAATTCTGTAAAAGTGGAAGTTCAACTTCTTCTTCCTCCAAAAAAACAAGAGAACCGTTCCAAGTATATGTGTGAATAACCCCTCCTTCTACACCATATTCTATAACTACGGAAGTAAGTGGATCTGAACCATAATTTCTAATTTTTATTAGAGGTTTCCCACAGATAGGATTAAATCTAGAATATTCATCTTTTAAAGAGGGTTTTATAATATCAGTAATTTCTACATCATTAGTGAAATTAGATCCTTCATATAAGAATAATTGACAATCTATTATATAGGATGGAGTTTGAGTTCCACTCCAACTATAGGATTGGAAATTTACATTAATCTCTACAGAATCTGAACTTGTGATATAGTTTGTAATTTCATGATCGAAGGTTTGAGCTCTAGTGCCAGGGCACCAATTTGCTCTATCTAAAATCCATGTGCCACCTTGAGGATAAATAGGATTTTCACCACAATTTGGATCCCAATTAAATTGTGTGTGTGTTAGATTACCATCAATCTTCACATAATAATCAATTGGTTTAAATTCTGCTGCATAAATATTATTATCAAAACCATGACCAGTTGTTGTCATTTTTACCATTGCTTGAGTTGAATTTGCATCTACCCAAAACATTTTTGGTGGTAGGCAAGATTGCTCAAAAGCTGATGAAGTAGTGTAAGAACATCCTCCTGAATAAATATTTTGTAATGAAGTAACATTTCTTGGAGGTGTTCCCTCAATAAACTCAAAATCTAAAGTTGCGGAGAACCCTGAAGACCAACCACCATAATGAGCTCTTATTTCCACAGAATCTTGTAATATAGAAGCAAAATCTGTAATATCAAAAATATGTGTAAACTCCCAGTTATTATTTAATCCATTGCCATATGGAGTTATAACTCTTGCTAGTTCATAACTCTCAATTATTTCGTTTAAAGAGGTGTCTAATTGACCTGTTCTATGTAGAACTTCAATTTTTGTAGTATAGTCCCAATCAGAGCATCCTGAACTTGCGCATCCCATAGTATAATGCAAGTAGATTTTCCTGTAAGTTTTAGAACCATCTGGGAAAACTCCCCACTCATCATAATTTCCATTCCATGTCATATCTGTATGATCATGAACCTGAATATTTGTAGTGTCTCCAGCAAAGGAATTAATAGTTACTGTTAGTGTAATTGCAAATAGTAAATTTTTTATCATAATTTTATTTTAATCGTGAACTTCTGTTACTCCTCCCGAAATTATTAGTTTCATTATTTCTCCAGATGATTTGTCAATTGGAGTTACATCTTTTCTCTCTACTACAAAAAGTTGACCTGAAATAGCGTACGAATGTGGCATGTATATTAATACTTTTCCTTTTTTAATATTTAAAGATTCTACATCTTCATTGGTTACAAAACCTATACGTTCTATAGTGGAATTTTCATAAATTTTTACAAGTACTGGTTCAGAAAACCCTTTCTTCTTACCAACAAATGTATTCATCATATCTTTTACAGATGTGTAAATTGTCTTTAGTAAAGGGAATTTATTTAATGTTCTTTGAAAAAATGCATTTATCGGACTTGCAATCAGTATTGATCCTAAATAACCAAATACTGTAATAATAATTAATAAAATAATAATCCCTAAGAACTTCATATTTTCAGGTAAATAATCTCCAATAATACCATTAAGTAAAGTATATGATTTGATAATGACCCAAACAATAGCAGCAACAGGAACAATATACAATAATCCTTTTAAAAAATAATTTTTTATATTATTCATAATATTAAACTTTAAGTGTGTTTTTGAAGTTCTAAAAATAATAATTTAAAACTAATAACAATGAAAAAAATGATTTTAAGTATATTATCTTTAAACGTAGCTTTTGGCAAATTAAATTCCACGCTACAGTCAGTTTTGTCGCTTCTTTATTGTGTGTTATAATTTAGATTCTTAAAAGAATCCAGGTTCTTGGAGAAATCACTCTATAAAAGTGAAATTGGAAGATATAGAGGACAATAATCTATTCAAAACTTATGTTGATAAGTTATTTATCGACTCTTTATATTAGAATAGATGCTTTGTAAATTTGAAGAGTATTATAAAACTCTAATTTTTATGAGAAATTCAATTTTAGTATTTGCTCTAAGCTTATTTTTTATTAGCTCTTGTGTGAGCCCTAAAATACACAATGCTTTAATTTCAGATTATGATAACAATCAAAAAAACCTTAATCAGAAAGAGAAAGAAACTCTAAAATTATCAGATGAAGTAGAAGAATTAAATTCGAACATAGTTTTATTAAAAGAAAAAATATCTCAACTAAAGAATGACTCTGTACAAAATGGCAACTCTTTAATGAATTTGCAAAACAAATATGATGAATTAAGCACTGCATACGATTTGCTTACTAGCCAAAATAGCCGACAAATGTCGGAAAAAGCAAAAGAAACAAAACGACTCTTAGAGCAATTAGAAGAAGCTCAAAACAAACTCCTTGTAAAAGAAGATGAGTTAAACAAATTGTCACAAAGTTTATCAGATAAAGAAGACGAATTAAATAAAGCTCAGAAAGTGTTAGATGAGCGTTCTGCTAGGGTAAATGAGTTAGAAAAAATAATAAGTCAGAAAGATTCCTTAGTAACAGCTATAAAAACAAAAATACAAAAAGCTTTAAGCGGACTTGAAGGAGATGGTCTTACAATAGAGCAAAGAAATGGCAAGATATACATTTCTTTGGAAGAAGATTTACTTTTTGCTTCTGGGAAATATGTAGTAAATCAATCTGGTATTGACGCACTAAACAAATTATCTCAAGTGCTTGCCAATCAAGTAGATTTGAAAATTTTAGTAGAAGGACATACCGATAATATTAAGGGAAGTGGCAAGGCGGTAATAAAAGATAATTGGGATTTGAGTGTAATGAGAGCGACTTCTGTAGTGAAAATTTTACTTAATAATAAAGCGTTAGATCCGTTACAACTTACAGCTGCCGGAAGAGGAGAACATAACCCAATAGCAACCAACGAAACGGTTGAAGGAAGAAAAATGAATAGACGAATTGATATGATTCTATCTCCTAATTTGGATGACTTATATGAAATATTAGAAGAGTAATTGAAATACCTCTTCAATTTTTGAGCATTTCTTTATTTCAATCTTAAATCCTTTAGAATTAAATTTATTAAACTTAGATATAATAATCTGTTTATAACCTAACTTTTCAGCTTCCGCTATTCTTTGTTCAATTCTATTAACTGCTCTTATTTCTCCAGAAAGTCCTACCTCAGCAGCAAAACAACATTGCATTCCAATAGACTTATCCTGATCAGAGGAAAGTACAGAACAAATAACTGCAAGATCAATTGCAGTATCATCTGGTTTTATACCTCCCGTAATATTTAAAAACACATCCTTTACCCCTAATCGAAAGCCGCATCTTTTTTCTAAAATAGCAAGTAACATATTTAACCTCCTAGTGTCAAAACCTGTAGCGGATCGCTGTGGAGTTCCATACACAGCTGAACTTACTAAAGATTGTATTTCTATCATTAGCGGACGAGCTCCTTCAATAGTTGCAGCTATTGATACACCAGAAGTTTCTTCATCTCTATCTGAAATTAAAATTTCTGATGGATTATTCACTTCTCTTAATCCATTTTGTCCCATTTCATAAACACCTAATTCAGATGCAGAACCAAAACGATTTTTCACTGTTCGTAGGATTCTGTACACATGATGTCTATCTCCCTCAAACTGCAAAACCGTATCCACCATATGTTCCAAAATTTTTGGACCTGCAATAGCGCCATCTTTATTAATATGACCAATTAGAAATACAGCAGTTCCCGTTTGTTTAGCATATTTTATCAGTTCAGAAGTACATTCTCTAATCTGAGAAACACTACCTGGGGAAGATTCAATATGAGCAGTATGTAAAGTCTGAATAGAATCCACAATCAGAATCTCAGGCTCTACCTTTTCTATTTGCTGAAATATATTCTGGGTAGAAGTTTCTGTAAGAATCAAACAATTTTCAGAACTATTCTCTACTCTCTGAGCTCTCATCTTTATTTGATTTTCACTTTCCTCTCCGGAAACATATAATGTCTTTTTATCGGAAGTTAAAGCAAGTTGAAGTAGTAAGGTTGATTTCCCAATTCCTGGATCTCCTCCCAAAAGAACTACAGAACCAGGAACAATTCCTCCTCCCAAAACTCTATTCAGTTCTATGTCAGAAGTTTTCATTCTTTTCTCTTTAGAAAAAGAAATATCATTAATGGAAATAGGAACACTTACCTTATTAAGTCCGTTCCAAGTTGTTAATTTCTCTTCTTTAGAAATTACTTCTTCTACAAATGTATTCCACTCATTACATTGAGGACATTTACCTAACCATTTTGGAGATTGAGTGCCACAATTCTGGCAGAAAAATGCAGATTGAACTTTCTTTTTTGCCATTAACTTTGTTTTATTTTTTCAACAATTTTTGTAGAAGAAACTCCGTCAATAAAAGGAAACAAAATAACTTCTCCTCCATTTTCTAAAACCACTCCATTTCCGGCAATTTCCGTTACTTTATAATCACCTCCTTTTGCCAAAACATCTGGGATCAAAGTTTCAATTAATTTATATGGAGTTTCTTCAGAAAAGAAAACAATAGCGTCAACAAACTGAAGAGAAGCAAGTAAAATTGCTCTAGAGATTTCATCCATAATTGGCCTGTTTTCCCCTTTTAACTCTTTAATGGAAGAATCCGAATTAAGACCAATGATAAGCTTGTCTCCTAAGTCTGCAGTATTTGCTAAAACTTCAATATGTCCTCTATGCACTAAATCAAAACATCCGTTTGTAAACACAATTTTCTCTCCATTTTCTTTCCATTTATCTGATTGTATTTTTAAATCTGATAAAGAATAAATTTTTGATTTTATATTTTTTAAATTACTCATGATTTTTGTTCTTTTTTATTTATAAACAATAAAATCATCCCAACAGATCCCATAATAATAGCTACCAAAGTTTGAGATGCGTGTACAATAGTAGGAAACAAAAGTGCAGGATTAGCGGGATCTCCATCTTCTCCTAAGTAAACTTTCCCAACTCCTAAAACTGAAAGTCCAATCATAACAATTGCATGATAAGATCCTATTCCTCCAGGAGTTGGGATAACCATACCAATTCCTCCTAATACAAGTAAAAATAATCCATCTGATATTGTAAGATGAGATGTTTCTTCAATTGCAAAAAAACAAACATAAGTCATTAAGAAATACATAATCCAAATACTGAAAGTATGAAACCAAAAAGATGATTTCCGTTTCATTTTTTTTATACTTTTAAAACCTTCTTTTAACCCATCAATAAATTCTATTATCTTCTCATAAAAAGATGTTTTTACAATCCATTTTTTCAGTAAATAATAAGCCAACACAAAAAATATCAATATTGATATTAGAACATAATATTTTGTAGATCCCAATGTTGTTGAATCGGAGCTCTGAGAACCCAATTCAGTAAAAAATCTTAATATTAAATCTAATTTTAATATTAAAGTAAGTAAAAATAAACTGATAAGAAATACTAAATCGATAACTCTCTCTACTAAAATAGTGCCAAAAAGTTTGTCTACTGGAATTTTCTCTACTCTATTTAAAGCGGTGCATCTTGTAATTTCCCCAGCTCTTGGAATAAACAAATTTGTAAAATATCCAACAGAAACTGATGAGATTGAATTCAGTTTTGATGATTTATATCCCAAAGCGTCAATTAAAACAATCCACCTCATCCCTCTGTTTATATAAGCCCATCCTCCACAAATTATGGAAAGAAAAACCCATCGAATTTCTACCTCCGAAATCTTCTCGATAAGTGCAGCAGGATCTTGATTTCGGAACAAAAAATAAATAATTAATCCAGCAAACGACAAAGAAGCAATATATTTCAAAATAACAAGTGTAATGTTTTTACCCCTTTTAGATTCTTTCATGCTGTAAAACTAAAAAATAATATTGTCAATTAAACGAACTGAGGAAATAGATGCGGCAATACAAGCTGCATTTTTATTTTTTATTCTAAATTCTGAAATAGGTTGTAATTTTTTCAAGGAAACTATCTCCAGATATTCTAGACTTATATCTGTTTGATGACTAAATTTTTCTATTGCAATTTTCTTTAACTGGTCTACTGTGAAATTATGTGAATTTTCTTCAATAAATTGTAATGTTTGATAAATTAGAGTAGCTTTTTGTAAATTTTTTTCGGAAAGTAATTTGTTTCTAGAGCTCATTGCAAGTCCTGATTCTTCTCTTTTTGTAGGAACACCAATAATTTCTATAGGAATCTGTAATTGTTTGCTTATATATTTTATTATTTGAAGTTGTTGCAAGTCTTTTTCTCCAAAAAATGCTTTTTCAGGACTTATAATTCTAAATAGTTTCTCAACTATTGTAGCAACTCCATTAAAATGACCTTTTCTCCCCTCTCCTTCCATAAAATTATCTAATCCATCAAAATCAAACTGTTTGACTTGTTCATTCTCCTGATATAAATCTGATACTTCCGGTAAATATAGAATAGTACATTTTTTTTCTGTTAATATGTTGATATCAATCTCAGTTGTTCTAGGGTATTTTTCAAAATCTGAAGAATTATTAAATTGAATAGGATTTACAAAAATGCTGCAAACAACTATATCCGAACTTTCTTTTGCCTTTTGCAATAAGGAAAGGTGTCCTTCGTGTAAAGATCCCATTGTTGGAATAAAAGACACAATTTTATCCTTTCTTATTTCGTTTAAATATGATTTAAGTTCTGATTTTAATGTAAATGTTTTCATTTGTGAAATTAACAAAATAGCAAACATAAAGAATTGCTTGATAAAAAGCATATAATTTCGTAAATTTGCAGACTAACCGATTTTTTATGGAAAAGAAAAAAATATTATTCGCTTCACAAGAGATAAACCCTTACCTGCCAGAAACTCAGATGTCTAATGTAGGATTAAACCTACCAAAACATTCTATTGAACAAGGAAATGAAACTAGAGTTTTTCTTCCAAAGTTTGGTGTAATTAAGGAAAAAGCAAATAATTTACATGAAGTAATCCGTCTTTCAGGAATGAATTTAATAATTGATGATTTTGATCATCAACTAATAATAAAGGTTGCTTCTATTCAATCTGCCAGATTGCAAATTTACTTTATTGATAATGATGAATATTTCCCTAAAAGAGTGATGTTCCATGATGAAAACGGAAATTTTCTGCCAAATACGGAAGAAAGAATGATGTTTTACTGTAAGGGAGTGATTGAAACAGTAAAGAAACTTGGGTGGTCACCAGAAATAATTCATTGTCAGGGATGGTTCTCTTCCTTAATTCCTATGTACATCAAGAAGATATTTAATGAAGATCCTTTATTTAAAGACACAAAAGTAATTTATAATGTATTTGATACTGAATATCAGGATTCGATTAACCCAGTAATTGTAGAGAAACTATTGTATGAAAATAATTTAGAAGAGTCTGATTTAGATCTTCTTAGGAATCCTACTTTTGAGAATCTAAGTAAATTTGCTATTTCTTATTCTGATGCTGTAATTCAAGGTTCTGAAAATATAAACAAAAACGTGTTGGATTGTATGAAAAAAAGCGAACTACCGTTTATGGAGTATCCTGGAGAAGAAGATTATGAAGATCAATACAATAATTTCTTTGATAGTTTAGTTGAAGAGGAGGAATTAGAACTTACTGAAGAAAAATAATGAACATATATAAAAACGCAGCTTTCTATATATTATTAGCTGTTTTATTTGCCTGTAACGACCCAGATATTATAGGACTCGACTTACCTGGTTCGGCAAGATTTACTATTACAAACGACTCTATTGATAACTTTACAATTAAAACTGTGTCAGAAGATAGTTTACGTTCTGACGAATCGCAGAACTTACTATTAGGACAAATAAACGATCCGATTTTTGGAGAAAATAAAGGTTCATTTTGCACACAAATGTTACTGACAAATAACAATATTGACGCAATAAATGGTATAGAAGTAGATTCTGTTTTTCTTACTTATAGTATTTCGGACCACTATGGAGATTTAAATGAAAGTGAAGATCTTGAAATTAATGTTTATCGGTTATCTGAAGACATCTATAAAGATAGTAATTACTATTCTGATGAATCTTTTAATTATGATCCAAATAACCTTGTTACAAATTATTTTATTAATGAAGGAGATTCATCAACTTCATCTTTCATCAACATACAATTAGATAATAGTTTTGGAGAAATAATAATGAATGAAACTGGAGGGTCTAATATGATTGATAATGTTGCTTTTTTGGAGTTTTTTAAAGGGTTTCATGTAGAAGCAACTGCCTCAAACACTATTTTATATTTAAATCCTATTGCAGATAAAAGTAGATTTAGTATTTATTATCATGAGATTGGAGGAGACACTGCTTTAAGTTTTGATTTTGAATTAGGTGGTGATGCTACCAGAATCAATATGTTTAACAAAAAAGATATTAATGATATATCGCCTGATGTAAATCAAATTTTTATTCAATCCATGGCGGGATATAAAGCAGAATTTGATTTCACAAACCTTGAAGAAATACAAACAAAATGTCTGGGAAAATCAATTAATCGTGTAACTATTGATTTTGAAGCTTTTGAAAATAATGACTATCCCCCTCATGAGAAACTCTATTTATTAAGAGAAAATAATGATGGAAAAATTGTTTTTTTAACAGATTTCACAATAGAAGGAGAGGGACATTTTGGAGGAGAATTTGATAATAATACTTATAGTTTTAATATTACACGATATTTTGTTCAGTTACTTACAAACGATCAGTACACAAATAAGCTTTATCTAGTACCTGTACTTGGTTCTGCAAATGCAAACAGAACTATTTTGAATAAGAGTAAGATATCTATTAATATAATTTATACCGAAATATAATATGTGCGGAATAGTTGCTTATGTAGGAAATAGGAGGGCCTTTCCAATATTAATTAAAGGCCTTCAACGTTTAGAATATCGAGGATATGATAGTGCTGGAGTAGGTTTAATAGCTCAGGATCATAATAAAATCACAGTATATAAACAGTCTGGAAAGGTATCAGATCTTTTAGATTATATTGGTGAAAAAGATACAAATGGCTCTATCGGTATTGGTCACACTAGGTGGGCAACTCACGGGCCTCCAAATCAGCAAAATTCCCACCCACATGACTCTTCAGATAATTCATTTTCTTTAATTCATAATGGAATTATTGAAAACTATGCTTCATTAAAAAGTATGCTTGAACAGAAAGGGTATATTTTTAAAAGCGATACTGATTCTGAGGTTTTAATGTATTTGATTGAAGATGTTTATAATAATGATTCAGAAGAGAAGGACTTATATAAATCTATAAGAGTCGCTCTTAATGAAGTTGTTGGTGCCTATGCTATTGTAGTTATAGACAAAAACAATTCAAATGAGTTTTATGCAGCCAGAAAAGGTTCCCCATTAGTGATTGGAATTGGGAATAGTGAGTATTTTGTTGCCTCAGATGCCTCTCCAATTATAGAATACACGGATAAAGTGATATATCTTGAAGATGGAGAAATCGCTAAATTAAATAAGAATGAAAAAGTTGTTATAAAGACTATTCAAAATGAGAGTAAGACTCCATATGTAGAAAAGCTTGAACAAAGTTTAGAATCAATTGAAAAGGGGGGGTATGATCATTTTATGCTTAAAGAGATTTATGAGCAGCCTAAAAGTATTGTTGATACATTAAGAGGAAGGATAGATCCAAAAACAAACGACATAAAACTGGGCGGAATTAAAGATCATGAGTCTAAAATAATAAAAGCTGATAGAATTATTATTATTGCATGTGGAACTTCTTGGCATGCAGGATTAATTGGGGAATATTTAATCGAGAAGCTAGCAAGAATAAATGTTGAGGTTGAATACGCTTCAGAGTTTAGATATAGGGATCCTATTATAACAAAGAAAGATGTTGTAATTGCAATATCGCAATCTGGAGAAACAGCTGATACATTATCTGCATTAGAAATAGCAAAAGAACATGGAGCATTAACTTTAGGAATTTGTAATGTGGTAGGTTCTTCAATTCCTAGATCAACTGATGGAGGAACGTATACTCATGCTGGCCCTGAGATTGGGGTGGCATCTACAAAAGCATTTACCACACAGATAACAGTATTGATGCTATTTGCGTTAAGGTTTTCACAGCTTAAAAAGATAGTAGAAAGAGAAAATTATGATTTGCTTATTTCTCAGCTTACTACTGTTCCAGAAAACATCAAAACCTTGCTTAAGCAGAATGATATGATTGAAAAAATAGCAAGAAAATTTAAGGATGTATCTAATTTCTTATATTTAGGAAGAGGATTTCATTTTCCTGTTGCTTTAGAGGGGGCTTTAAAATTAAAAGAGATCTCATACATACATGCTGAAGGTTATCCTGCCGCTGAAATGAAGCATGGTCCAATTGCTTTAATTGATGAAGAGATGCCAATTGTGGTAATAGCAACTAGAAAAGATAATTATGAAAAAGTTGTAAGTAATATTCACGAAGTAAAAGCAAGAGGAGGTCGGTTAATTGCAATTGTTACAGAAGGGGATACTGAGGTAAAAGCTGTTGCTGATTATTGTATTGAGATTCCTAAATGTTTTAGAGAGATATCACCACTTTTTTCAATAATTCCGCTTCAATTATTATCATATCACATTGCATTAATGAGAGATTGTAATGTAGACCAACCTAGAAATCTAGCAAAATCAGTTACGGTTGAGTGATTTTGTATCCGATTTTTAGTTCTATACTTGTTTTTTCATGCAAAACACAAAGGCAGAAGGAATATTCCGGAAAACAAATTTAACATCTATAATTTCAAAGTATTTCTCAAAAGATTCTTTTTTAAACTTGGAATATTGAAATGTAAGAAAGAGAGTAGTATTACTCATAATCAACTTTGTGTTTATTAAAATATCTTCTGTTACATCTTTTGGTAAAGAAGAGAACGGAATTCCGGAAATAATGTAATCTACTTGTTTTATCCCTTCTTTGTCTAATATTTTTTGTGTGTTTGCTACACAATCTTCATGAATTTTCACGTTTTTATAATCCTTAAATTTTTCTTTAAGATCAGTAGCGAATTTGGGATTTAATTCTATTACAATTAGTTGATCTGTAGGTTTTAGATATTTTATTATTTCTGAAGTAAAGGGGCCTGTTCCTGGACCATATTCTAGTAACACTAATCCTTCTTTCTTGAAATCTACAAAAGATAAAATTTTCTTCGTTAAGTGTCTGGAAGATGGGGTGATAGCCCCAACTGTTTTTGGCTTATTCAAAAACTGATAAATAAACTCTATTTTTTCAATTATCTTACTCATATAATTAGTCTAAAACTTGAACTGCTTTTAAGATATACTCATCCTCTTCAGATAAAATCTTAAAATAGGTGTTTTTATCCCAAATGTTTTTTGCAATAGTTGCTTTTATGAAATTTTTTAAATCTATTTCTTCCTTTTCTCCCATAGTTAAATCAAAGTCAGAGTTTTTTGTTTTTACATACTTTTCAAATTCTGAATATATTAAATCTCTATCTAAAAAATTATGCCCCTTACTTTTGTCAACTCTAATCTGATACTGCAGAGAAAATTCTGCTATCCAATTATTGCTAAGAATCTGATTAAATGTTATATAATTTAATGTAATCTCAGAGAACATAATAGAATCAGGGGTTACACCTCCCCCTCCAAATACAATTCTTCCTTTTTTGGTAGTATATTTTAAAGAATCTGGGACCTCTAATTCTTTGTTTTTATCTCTAGTATAATGTTCTAAATTATATTCTAATTCCGAATTCCCATAAGGTTTTTGTATACTCCTTCCGGAAGGCATGTAATATCTTTGGGTAGTAAGCCTTACTGCCGATCCATCTGCTAATTTAATTTCTTCTTGCACTAATCCTTTCCCAAAAGACCTCTTACCAATAATTATTCCTCTATCTAAATCTTGTATACAACCAGATACTATTTCAGAAGCAGAAGCCGAGCCTTCATCTATCAATACTGCTAGATTAATTTGTTTTAAACTTCCTTCTTTATCAGAAAAAATCTCTTCTTTTTTCCTGTATTTTCCTTCAGTATAAACAATTAATTCTCCTTCATCCAAAAATTCATTACATATATATATTGCGCTTCCTAAATATCCTCCGGGATTTCCTCTTAAGTCCAAAACTAATTTCTTCATCCCACTGCTTAAAAGTTTATTTGTTCCTTCATAAAACTCCTGATTTGTAGTAGCAGAAAATCTATTTACTTTTATATATCCAATTTCATCATCAATCATAAAAGAAGCATCTACACTATAGGTTGGGATGTCTCCTCTCTCAATAGTATAATCTAATAAATTCTTATTTCCTTTTCTGTAGATTTTAATATCTACCTCAGATCCTTTTTCTCCTCTTAGCTTTTCTATAACATCTTTATTTATTAGCCCTACAGACGCAATGTTTTTTCCATCCACCTCAACAATTCTATCTCCTGATAAAATTCCTAATCTCTCAGATGGTCCTCCAGAAATTGGAGCAACAACTACCAAGCTATCTTTAATAATATTAAATTCAATTCCAACACCACTAAAACTTCCTTGCATGTCTTCCTCTAAATATGTTTGTTCTTTTTTAGGGATATAAATGGAATGCGGATCTAACTCCTTCATAATAGATTTCAGAATTTCTTCCTCATGTTTTTCTACATCAAATCCATCTACATAGTTTTCCTCAATTAATCTGATAATTGAATCTGTTTTCCCCTCTTCCTTGTCTGTTGGTATTATATAATATTGTCCTAAATAAATTCCTACAATTAGGATTAAAGAATAAATTATTGGCTGATAATTTCTATTGTTCATGTAAAGTGTCTTCATCTATTTTACACACTTCAACACCCGCTTCTATCAAAAAATCTACTCCACTTATATCCTTATATTCATTTATATACACCAATCTACTAATTCCTGCCTGATGCACTAATTTACTGCAATCTTTACAAGGAGACATAGTTAAATAAAGGGTAGCTCCACTACAATCATGAGTAGATCCTGCTGTTTTCAGAATTGCATTTGCTTCTGCATGTAGCACAAACCAATTTGTTTTACCATTTTCATCTTCACAACAATTATCAAAACCAGAAGGAGTACCATTATATCCATCAGAAATAATCATCTTATTCTTTACAATAATTGCTCCTACTTTTTTTCTATTGCAATGAGATAGTTTTGCCCATTCCAAAGCCATTCTTATATAAGCTTTATCGTATCGTTCTTGTTTTTTTTCTGTCATAATTAAAAATCCATAAAAGCCATTTTACCAATATATTTTCCTATAATATCAAACTCAACATTTACAATAGTGCCAACTTCAAAAGTATGAAAATTAGTGTTATTATAAGTATAAGGAATAACAGCAACAGAAAAACTATAATCTTTAGAATTTACCACCGTTAAACTAACTCCATTTACACAAACAGACCCTTTTTCAACCGTAATATTGTCAGAGGTTTTATATTTAAAACTAAACAACCAAGATCCATTTTCTTCTATAATATTAGTACATTTTGCCTTTTGGTCAACATGACCTTGTACAATATGCCCATCAATCCTATCTCCTAACCTAATACTTCTTTCTAGATTTACTTTGTCTCCTATTTTAAGTCCACCTAAATTACTTTTTTCAAGAGTTTCCTTAATTGCAGTTACCGTATACATATCATCTTCTATTTTTACTACCGTTAAACAAACCCCATTATGAGATAACGACTGATCTATTTTAAGTTCATTTGTAATTTCTGATTTACAACTTATATTCAAATTATTCCCCTCATTTTTTAAGGAAACAACTGTAGATATACTCTCTATTATTCCTGTAAACATATTAGTAATCTATTTCTTGTTGAACCATATTTTCTGGTATCTGCCTAAAATCATAATTCTGATCTCTTAACTGAGGAATATAACCAGCCTCTTCAATACATTTTTGTATATCTTTAGAAGTAAATCTATGAGGCGCTCCTGCAACAGAAACTACATTTTCTTCCAACATAATAGACCCCATGTCATTTGCTCCTCCATGTAAACATACTTGAGCAATATTTGCACCAACGGTAAGCCAAGAAGCTTGTATATTATTTATGTTTGGTAACATAATCCTGCAAATAGCTAAAGTTCGAATATATTCATCATCCGTAACTGTATTATTTATTCCTTTTACCCTTTGTAAAAGAGTCCCATCATCCATGTAAGGCCATGGAATAAAAGCATTAAAACCTTTAGTTCCTTCTGGTTTTTCAGACTGTACGTCTCTTATCCAGACTAAATGTTCAAATCTCTCTTCAATAGTTTCCACATGACCAAACATCATGGTTGCAGACGTTGTAATATCTAATTTATGAGCCTCTCTCATCACGTCTAACCAAACCTGACCCGAGCATTTACCAGTACTAATAATTCTTCTAACTCTATCATTTAATATCTCCGCCCCTGCTCCTGGTAAACTATCCATACCAGATTCTTTTAAAGATAATAAAGCCTCTCTGTAAGTAATTTTATCAATCTTACAAATATGAGCTATCTCTGGAGGTCCTAATGCATGTAATCTTACATTCGGATATAAAGTTTTTAATTCTTTAAATAAATTAGTATAAAATTCTAATCCTAAATCTGGATGATGCCCACCTTGTATTAAAATCTGATCTCCACCATATTTTAGGGTTTCTTCTATTTTTTGTTTATACTGTTCTATTGAAGTAATATAAACTTCAGGATGTTTTGGAGGTCTAAAAAAATTACAAAACTTACAATTTGCAACACATGCGTTTGTTGTATTTACATTTCTATCAATTTGCCAAGTAACTATATCTCCTGGAACAGATTGTTGCCTGAGTTCATTTGCAATCCACATTATCTCTGTAGTAGGTAGGGTTTCAAATAAAAACTGACCTTCTGTAGCTGATAAAAAATCTTTATTCAAGGCTCTTTCTATAAGCGCTTGTTTATTCATAAAATTATTTAATTTTGTGGTGTCCAAAAATACATAAATATGAAGACATATATTAAAAGAAAAACAACAATTTCAGAAAAAGATAATCTGATAGTAGTTTGTAATAAAAAAACTAATTTAAAATCTTATTCTCTATCGAAACAAGAAGAAAAATTTATTAAATCGGAGCTGAAAAATACAAAAGAAATTGTAAAAATAAATCAGTATAACAGACTACTATTTATTGTTTGCCCAAAAGAAGATAAAGATTGTAATGCTCATATTGAAAATTGTAGGATTTTAGGAGATAAAGTCGGTTCGCAATTGGAAGATTCAAAATCGGTTCTAGTAATTGACACTGAAGATCAACCTTTTATTACATTATCAATTGCTGAAGGATTAGCACTTGGAAATTATACTTTTACAAAACATAAGACAGAGGCAAATCCCAATAAATTGGAAACGATTTTTATGTGTAAAAACTCCAATGGGAAAGATGTTGACGAGCTTCAAAACATTGTAAATTCTGTGTATTTAACCAGAAATCTGGTAAACGAGCCATTTTCTCATCTTACGGCAACCGATTTAGCAAATCAAGCAAAAAAAGCAGGGAAAAGTTCTGGGTTTAAAACTACTGTTTTCAATAAAAAGAAAATTGAATCCTTAAAAATGGGAGGTCTTTTAGCGGTAAATAAAGGTAGTATTGACGAACCTACTTTTACAATTATGGAATGGAAACCTAAAAATGCTAAAAATAAAAAACCAATGGTTTTGGTTGGGAAAGGAATAGTTTATGATACAGGAGGATTAAGTTTAAAACCAACTGCCAACTCTATGGATTTGATGAAAACTGATATGGGTGGAGCAGGAACAGTTATAGGTGCTATGAATGCAATTTCCTCCAACAAACTTCCTGTGCATATAATAGCTTTGGTGCCAGCAACAGACAACCGGCCTTCTGGAAACGCATACGCTCCTGGAGATGTAATAGTAATGCACGACAAAACAACTGTTGAGGTTTTAAATACAGACGCTGAAGGAAGATTAGTTCTTGCGGACGCTCTCTCTTACGCAAAAAAATACAATCCTGATTTGGTAATTGATTTGGCAACTTTAACTGGAGCTGCCGCTTATTCAATTGGTCATTACGGAATTGTTTCCATGCACAAAGACTCTGAAAAAGACCATTCTCAGTTAGAAGAAACGGGGAATATTGTACACGAAAGATTGGCAGAATTTCCTTTTTGGTCAGATTATGATGAATTGATAAAATCGGATGTTGCAGATATTAAAAATTTGGGGGGGCCTGCTGGAGGAGCTATAACTGCCGGGAAATTCCTTGCCCATTTTGTTGACTATCCTTGGATTCATTTAGATATTGCTGGCCCTACTTTTATAAAAGCAAAATATGGATACAGAGGAAAAGGAGCTACAGGAATGGGAGTTAGACTACTTTACAACTTTGTAAAAAACAGATACTAAGAATGATAAAAGAAAGAAAGAAGATAAGGGTTGGTGTTTCTGTTGGAGATTTAAATGGAATTGGGATGGAAGTAATTATCAAAACTTTTGAAGATAAAAGAATGATGGATTTTTGCACTCCTGTTATTTTCTCTTCTGCAAAAACATCTTCATACCACAGAAAAGTTTTAGAAATAAAAAACTTTAGTTTTAATATTATTAATGATTTTAATAAAGTAAATGACAAACAAGCTAATCTGATAAATTGTTGGGAAGAAGATGTAGAAATTAATTTGGGAGAATTGAATTCTGAAATAGGAAAATACGCTTACATTTCTTTAGAAAAAGCTAAAGACGCTCTTAAAAATAATAATATTGATGTACTAGTTACCGCACCAATTAATAAATCTGCAATACAAAAAAATCAAAAAGATTTTATTGGACATACTGAGTATTTGGAACAAAACTTTAAAGGAAATTCTCTAATGATGATGATTAGCGAAAATATGAAAATTGCTTTTGTTACATCACATGTTCCTCTTGCTGAAGTTTCTGGATTACTTAATGAAGAAAAAATAGTGGAAATTTTATCTAGCCTGAACGATACATTAATTCAAGATTTTGGCATTAACAAACCAAAAATTGCTGTGATAGGATTAAACCCTCATGCCGGAGAAGATGGAATGCTCGGGAAGGAAGAAAAGGATATTATTATCCCAGCAATAGTAAAATCTAAAAATCAGAATAATGTTTTGGCCTTTGGCCCGTATCCAGCAGATAGTTTTTTTACTTCTTCAAATTTAGAGAAATTTGATGCTATTCTTTCAATGTATCACGACCAAGGATTAACCCCTTTCAAAACTCTTTCGTTCTCTGAGGGAGTTAATTACACTTCTGGTCTTAATGTTGTCAGAACATCTCCTGTGCATGGAACCGCTTTTGATATTGCCGGTAAAAATATAGCTGACCCACAATCTTTTCGAGAATCTATATTCTTAGCATGTAAAATTATAAGGAAAAGAAGGGAATATTTTAATCTGAAAGATAACTCATTAAAAGTCAAAAAATCAGAACATTAACATTTGTATTGCTTTTTATTAAAAAATAGTATATTTGCCGACTATTAAAAATCGAAAAATGCTGGTTTACACAGTACGAATCTCTGGAGTAAAAGATGGAAGTCATGAAGATTGTTTTGATATTAATGGAAAGTTCTTTGAATCATTTGTTAATTATGATGTAACAAATTGTGAAATAAAGGTAATTTCTGTGTTGATGAAGGATGGGAATAAACTTAAATTAAACCTTGATCTTAAAGGTGAAATTTATAATCTATTATGCGATTTGTGTGCAAGTGAAATAACTATTCCTGTTGATAATTCTATTTCTGTTTTACTTCATGAAAATGAAGAAGAAATAGATAATACTGATGAGATAATTTACATAAAACCAAATCAGCACGAAATAGATGTTTCTCAACTTATTTATGAAGGAATTGTTTTATCTATCCCTTCAAAAATAGAACATAGTGGAAAGAAAAATAACAAATGTGACAATGAAATGAAGGTATTATTAGATAAATATGCCGAAAAAACTGAAGATAGGAATGACCCAATATGGGAGAAACTAAATAAATTAAAGGATTTAATATAATAATAAAATGGCACATCCAAAAAGAAAGATTTCAAAAACTAGAAGAGATAAAAGAAGAACCCATTACAAAGCTTCTGAAACTACTTTATATACATGCCCTAATTGTTCAACTCCAGTGCAATATCACAGAGTTTGTGAAGAGTGTGGTACTTATAGAGGGAAACAAGCTATAGAGAAACAAGTTTCTTTATAATCCATCTCTAAAAATGTTTTTGTAGTTTTATCAATCAAAATAAACTATTAATTTACAGATGAGAATCGGTATAGATATCATGGGGGGAGACTATGCCCCACAAAAAACAGTTCACGGTGCAATACTAGCACAAAAGGACCTTCCTAGAGGTACAGAAATTGTACTCTTTGGGAAAAAAGAAGATATCCTTTCTGAATTAAAATCATTTAATATCTCTTCAAATATATTTGAAATTGTTGATTGCTCTGAAGTAATTGAAATGGGTGAACATGCTGTAAAAGGGATCAAACAAAAAACAAAGTCAAGCATTTCTGTAGGATTTCATTATTTGGCAACTGGTAAAATTGATGGATTTGCTTCAGCTGGCAATACTGGAGCTATGTTTGTTGGTGGATTTTATTCTGTAAAAGCAATTACAGGAATTATTCGACCTTGTATTTCTTCAGTATTACCTAAACAAAATGGTGGAGTTGGAATACTTTTAGATGTTGGAGCAAATCCAGATTGTAAAGCAGATGTTTTATATCAATTCGGAATATTAGGGTCATTATTTGCTCAACATGTTTGCGGAATTGAATACCCAAAAATAGGACTTCTTAATTTGGGAGAAGAAAAAACAAAGGGAAGTATGTTGACTCAAGCTGCTTACGAAATAATGGAAGATAGTAAAGATTACAATTTTATTGGGAATATTGAAGGCAGAGATTTATTTGAAGAAGATTCTGATGTAATCGTATGTGATGGATTTACTGGAAATATTGTACTAAAGCAATCAGAATCTTTTTATAACCTAATGAAAAAAAGAGGGTATGATGATGAATATTTTAACCGATTTAATTATGAAAATTATGGTGGCACTCCTATTTTAGGATTAAATAAAACGGTTATAATTGGACATGGGATTTCAAATGAAATTGCTATAAAAAACATGATAACACTTACTAAAGATGTGGTAGAAGCAGATTTGTCAACAAAAATTAAAGAAATTTTAAACTAATGGGTAATATTACAGCAGCAATAACAGGAATTCATGGATATGTGCCTGATTATATCCTGACAAATAAAGAGTTGGAAACAATGGTTGATACCAATGATGAATGGATTACAAGTAGAACTGGAGTTAAAGAAAGAAGAATACTGAAAGGTGAAGGAAGGGGATCTTCAGATATGGGTGCAGAAGCGGTAAAAGGATTGTTAAAGAAAACAAATACTGCTGCTGAAGAAATCGATTTAATTATTTGTGCAACAGCTACTCCAGATATGTTGTTCCCTTCTACTGCGTGTATAATTGCAGATAAAGTTGGAGCAACAAATTGTTTTGCATACGATTTGATGGCTGCTTGTTCAGGATTTTTGTATTCTCTTGTAACTGCATCCAAATTTATTGAAACAGGTGCTTATAAAAAAGTTATTGTTGTAGGAGCAGATAAGATGTCGTCTATTGTAGATTATACCGAAAGATCTACTTGTATTATTTTTGGAGATGGTTCTGGTGCTGTTCTTTTAGAGCCTTCTGAAGATGGATTAGGAATTCAGGATTCTATCTTAAAAAGTGACGGATCAGGAAGGAATTGTTTACATCTAAAAGCAGGTGGATCTGTAAAACCAGCGTCTCATGAAACAATAGACGCTAAAGAACATTTTATTTTTCAAGATGGGCAGACAGTATTTAAAGCTGCTGTAAAAAGTATGGCTGATGTTTCTGAAGAAATAATGAATAGGAATAATCTTACTGCAGATGATGTAGCTTGGTTAGTTCCTCATCAAGCAAACAAGAGAATTATTGATGCAACTGCCAGAAGAATGGGGGTTGGAGAAGATAAAGTAATGCTTAATATCCAAAGATATGGAAATACCACTAACGCAACTATACCTTTATGTTTATGGGAATGGGAAAACCAACTAAATAAAGGTGATAATATTATACTTGCTGCTTTTGGAGGTGGATTTACATGGGGGTCTATATATCTTAAATGGGCATATGATTCAAATAAATAATAGTATTTTTGTAATTATAAACTATATCAAATGAAAAAGATGAATTTAGAAGACATCCAAGAATTAATAAAGTTTGTAGCAAAATCAGGAGCTACAGAGGTAGATTTAGAAATTGATAACATAAAAATATCTATTAAATCCCCTGCAAAGAAAAGAAGAGGTGAGGTAGATGTCCCGACCATAATTCATCAAGCTCCTGCTCAAATTGCTACGCAAGCTCCTGTTTCAGTTCCTGATGATACACCACCTATTGAAACAGCACCGGAGAAGGAAGTTGGAAATGAAGAAGATAATTCAAATTACTTTACTATAAAATCTTCAATGATTGGTACTTTCTACAGAAGTTCTTCTCCTGAAAACCCTTCATTTGTAAATGTTGGTGATACTATAAAGGAGGGTGATACTATCTGTATTATTGAAGCTATGAAACTCTTTAATGAGATTGAATCTGAAGTCTCTGGTACTATTATAAAAGTATTGGTAGATGATGCTACTCCAATTGAATTTGATCAGCCACTTTTCTTAGTTGACCCATCATAAAACAAATATTTTAATATGTTTAAAAAGATATTAATTGCAAATAGAGGAGAGATTGCACTTAGAATTATCCGTTCTTGTAAAGAAATGGGAATTAAAACTGTTGCTGTTTACTCAAAAGCGGATGCCGAAAGCTTACATGTAAGGTTTGCAGATGAAGCGGTGTGTATTGGTCCTGCTTCAAGTGCAGAATCGTACTTAAAAATACCCAATATTATTGCAGCCGCTGAAATCACAAATTCTGATGCTATTCATCCTGGATATGGGTTTCTTGCAGAAAACTCAAATTTTTCTAAAATCTGTGAGGAAAATAAAATAAAATTTATTGGAGCTTCTCCTGCAATGATTGATGGAATGGGTGATAAAGCTTCTGCTAAAGAAACCATGAAAAAAGCAGGAGTTCCTACCATACCTGGATCAAAAGGTTTAATAAAAGATTTTAATCATTGTAAAAAGTTATCTACTGAAATTGGATATCCTATTATGTTAAAAGCTACTGCAGGAGGGGGAGGAAAAGGAATGAGATTAGTATGGGCAAAAGAAGATTTGAAAGATTCGTGGGATTCTGCTCGTCAAGAATCGAAAGCTGCTTTTGGTAATGATGGCATGTATATGGAAAAATTTATTGAAGATCCAAGACATATTGAAATTCAAATTATTGGAGATTATAGAGGGAAAGCATCTCACTTATCTGAAAGAGACTGTTCTATACAAAGAAGACACCAAAAACTTACTGAAGAAACTCCTTCTCCATTTATGACAAATAAATTGAGAAAAGAAATGGGAGAAGCTGCTATTAAAGCAGCTGAAGCTGTAAAATATGAAGGTGTTGGTACCGTAGAATTCCTAGTAGATAAAAACAGAAACTTCTATTTTATGGAAATGAATACCCGAATTCAGGTGGAGCACCCTATTACAGAGGAAGTTGTAGATTTTGACTTAATACGTGAACAAATAAAAGTTGCTGCAGGAACTGAAATTTCTGGGAAAAACTATATGCCTCAACTACATGCAATTGAGTGTAGAATAAATGCTGAAGACCCTTATAATGATTTCAGACCTTGTCCTGGTTTAATTACTTCTTTTCATGCTCCTGGTGGGCATGGAATAAGAATAGACACACATGTTTATGCTAATTATATGATACCTCCTTTTTATGATTCTATGATTGCAAAAGTTATTACAGTTGCGCAAACCAGAGAAGAAGCTATTTCTAAAATGGAAAGAGCGTTAGATGAGTTTATTATTGAAGGGATAAAGACAACAATTCCTTTTCATCAAGCTCTTATGAAAAATGAAGATTTCAGAAAAGGAGTGTATACCACTAAATTTATGGATACTTTTGAGTTAAAATAGGATCTTTAAAATTTAAAAAATCCTAACTACTTGATAAGGATTGTTTTTATACTGCTTGAGCTTTTCTGCTAATTAGTTTGTAAACTGTTTCTTTTATTGCTTTTACATCAAAGCAACATTCTGCATAAAGATCTTCTTGTGTTCCATGATTGATAAATTCATCTGGGATTCCTAAGCGAATAACCTCTGATTTGTACTTATTATCCGCCATAAACTCTATTACAGCTGACCCAAATCCTCCTTGCAAGCAACCATCCTCAATAGTAATTATTTTATCAAATTTCTGAAATATGGTATGTAATAAATCTTTGTCTATTGGTTTTACAAATCTCATGTCAAAATGAGCAATATCTAACCCTTCTTTATCAAAAGAGTTTTGTGCTTCTACTACAAAATTACCTGTATTGCCAATAGATAAAATAGCTACTTCTTCCCCATCTTTTACCATTCTTCCTTTTCCTATTTCAATTTCTTCAAATGGAGTTTCCCAATCTATCATAACTCCATTTCCTCTTGGATATCTGATAGAAAAAGGACCTTTATTTGGAAGTTGAGATGTATACATTAAATTTCTTAATTCTTGTTCATTCATGGGGGCAGAAACAATCATATTTGGGATACATCTAAAGTAAGCTAAATCGAAAACCCCATGATGAGTAGCTCCGTCCGCACCAACAAAACCTCCTCTATCCAAACAAAAAATAACATCTAAATTTTGCAGAGCTACATCATGTATCACTTGATCGTAAGCCCTTTGCATAAAAGTAGAATAAATATTACAAAAAGGTAACATCCCTTGTGTAGCAAGTCCTGCAGAAAAAGTAACCGCATGCTGTTCTGCAATACCTACATCAAAAACTCTGTGCGGCATCTCCTCCATCATTTTATTTAAGGAAGACCCCGAAAGCATAGCCGGAGTTACTCCTACTATATTATCATTTTCTTTAGCTAATTCTATTATTGTTTCTCCAAAAACATCTTGGTATTTTGGTGGGCTTTTGATAGGAGATTTAGTAATAATTTCTCCTGTTTCCTTATTAAAAATTCCTGGAGCATGCCATTTTGTAGTATCTCCATCTTCAGCTGGTTTATATCCTTTCCCTTTTTGGGTAATACAATGTAAAATCTTTGGACCAGGAATATTTTTTAAATCCTCCAGAACATCCGAAAGATGTTCTACATCATGACCATCAATAGGCCCAAAATATCTGAAATTTAAAGATTCAAAATAATTACTTTCTCCCAAAATAGAAGATTTAATAGCCCCTTCAACTTTTTGTGCTACTGCCTGGGCATTTGGTCCGAACTTGCTAATTTTACCTAATATTTTCCAGATTTTATTTTTGGCTCTATTATATGTTTTTGAAGTAGCAATATCGGTCAAATATTCTTTTAAGGCTCCAACTCCTGGGTCAATTGACATACAATTATCATTCAAAATAATTAATAGGTTCGTATCTTCCATTCCAGCATGATTAAGCCCCTCAAAAGCAATCCCCCCAGTCATGGATCCATCCCCAATAACCGCAATATGTTGTTTGTTTTTATCCTTTTTTAATTCAGAAGCAAGAGACATGCCAAGTGCTGCCGAAATAGAAGTTGAAGCGTGTCCTACCCCAAATGTATCATAAACGCTTTCGGATCTCTTTGGAAATCCACTTATACCATTATACATTCTATTTGTATGAAATTCATCTCTTCTGCCAGTTAGTATTTTATGCCCATAAGCTTGGTGTCCTACATCCCAAACCAACTGATCTTCAGGAGTATTAAAAACACGATGAATAGCTACCGTAAGTTCTACGACTCCCAAACTCGCCCCAAAATGTCCTCCTTTCTCAGAAACAACATCAATAATAAACTGACGTAATTCTTTGGAAATTTTAGGCAAATCTTTCTTGCTTAACTTCCTTAAATCAGAAGGAGAATTGATTTTTGATAATAATGGACCAGATGTATATTTTTTCATAATTTTTACACAGAGGCAAAGACGGGAGCAAAGATAAGAATTAAAAATGATATTATAATTTTTTGTATAATTGTAATATGAAGAAATTAATTCTAATTTTTTTATTAACTTCTCATTATTGTTTTTCTCAAAAAAATATATACCCTATAAATACTGGTGAGAGTTGCTCGTATCAAATTTATTATGGATTTATAAATGCAGGTCATGCTATATATTCAGTAACAAAAAAAAATGAGGAAATATCAGTAATTGTTCAAGGAAGAAGTAACTCAGTAGTTGACTTATTTTTTAAAATTAGAGATCGATATGAAAGTAGGATTAATACAAAATCATTATTACCTTTCTATTTTAAAAGAGATATTTTGGAAGGTGGAGATAAAATAAATCAGGAGTATTTTTTTAATCATAAAAATAATACCGTGAAAACACAAAAGGGAGAATATAAAACAAATGCAAAAAGTCAAGATATGCTGTCTTCATTCCTTTATGGAAGAACATTTACTTCTAGTTTTCTGAAAAGAAAAAGTCCTTTTTTTATTAATATTTTTATTAATGAAGAAGAGTATAATATGGAAGTGAAATACGTAGGAACTGAAGTTTTAAATACCAATATTGGGAAGGTTAGATGTATTAAATTAAAACCAAAAGTTCAGGTAGGGAGAGTGTTTAGCAGTCCAGATGATTTAAATATTTGGGTCTCTGATGACAAAAATCATATCCTCATAAAAGTAGAGATGGATATATTGGTTGGTAGTATAAAAGCCGATATAGAAACAGCAAAAAATATCAAATTTCCATTGTCAATAACTGATTAATTTTTATCTAAATTTATTTGTTTTATTCTGTATTTTGGCCAAAATATAAATTCATTCCTAATGAAAAAAAACCTATTCCCCACAATTATTTTAATTCTAATTGTTTTGGGATCTTGTTTCAAAACAGATAAAATAGTTGTAGATGACGGATTCGATGAAAAAGATCCTGTTGTGACCCCTCTACCTACAATTGATTCAATTATTATTAATGGTATTCCAGAAGATACAACGAAGTTCCCAAATGGAATTAGTTATCAAAATGATTCATTTTGTGTTATAAAATCGGTTATAAACCCTGGTGAAGCTATAAGTACTATCCTAGAAAATTATAATTTGTATATTAATAGTTATAAATTGGATCAGGCTTCAAAAGACATATTTGATGTAAGAAGAATGCAAGAAGGAAAAGAATATATGGTTTTTTGTTCAAAAGATTCAAATAATATCGCAATATGTTTTGTATATCATCAGTCAAAAAAGAAATACATTGTATTTGATTTTAGAGACTCAATAAATGTATATAAAGGAGAAAAAAAAATTACAAGAAAGAATATTACTGTAAGCGGAACTATAGAAAAAGGGGGGTCATTATGGCGTTGTCTTGACAGAAAATTAGAATCAGAAACAGCAAGTAAGTTAGTAGATGTCCTTGCAAATCGTATTTATGCTTGGACATTTGACTTTACTCATATTCAACCCAATGATTCCTTTATTGTTTATTTTGAAGAGGAATATGTTAACGGAGAAAGTATTGACATTGGGAAAATCTACGCAGCTTCTTTTACTCATAAAGGGAAAACCACAAATGCTTTTCGATTCCAAGAGCAAGAAAACTCTCTTGATTATTTTGATGAGAAAGGAAATAATTTAAGAAGTGCGTTTCTAGTTTCTCCTTTGTCTTTTACTCGTGTAAGTTCTTCTTTTGGAAAAAGAAAACATCCAATTTCAGGGAAATGGAAAAATCATAATGGAACAGACTATGCTGCAAAAACAGGGACTCCTGTTATGACAACAGCAAGTGGAACTGTAACTCATTCTAGCAGTAAAGGAGGGTATGGAAATTGTGTTATTGTAAAACACAGTGAAAAATTTTCAACTTTGTACGCACACCTATCAAAATTTGAATCTGGTGCTAGAAAAGGTTCTTATGTAAAACAAGGCGATATTATTGGATATGTTGGAAGTACTGGATATTCAACTGGCCCTCATTTACATTATGAGTTCTTTTTATACGGCAAACAAGTCGATCATTTAAAGCAAGATCTTCCACCATCATTACCTCTGAAAAAAGAAAATACAGAAGCTTTTGAGAAAATAAGAGATGAATACATTAAAGTCCTTGATAATTTTGTAAAATAGCAGTATGAAAAATACTAGAGAAATATCTCTTGGGTTATTAACCCTTTTTATAAGTATTTCTTTAATCTCATTTTCACAATTTCAATTTCAAGAAAACAAAGGACAATTACCCAATTCTGTTTTCTCAAAAGTTAAAGTGCCTGGTGGTTCTATTTTTATAGAAAAAGGGAAGTTTTTATACTCCTTTTATAACAGCAAACAAGTACAAGAGAGACACGATTTAATCCGAAAAGAAAACTGGATTGACGCCCATTCTTTTTCAGCAACATTTCTTAATTCTTTGGAAAGCTCTGAAATAAAATTAGCTGAAAAGAGCGACTATTTTGAAAATTTCTACACCTCAAAAATGCAAGTGGAAGATGTTCATTTTTATAAAGAACTTGATCAAAAAAATATTTACCAAGGGATCGACCTAAGAATATATTACTCTGAAAATAATCTGAAATATGATCTAATTATTCATCCAAATGCAAATGAGAGAAAAATCAGAATAAAGTATGCCGGACAAGATAATATTTTTCTAAAAAATAAAAATTTGATTATAGAAACTTCTGTAAATACGGTTACGGAATTAGCTCCTTTCGCTTATCAAATTATTAATGATAGTATTTGTCCTGTTGCCTGTAATTTTAAGTTAAAAAATAATATTTTAAGTTTTGATTTCCCAAATTCTTATGATAATACAAAGGGTCTAATTATTGATCCTACTCTAATATTTTCTACTTATTCAGGTTCTACTTCAGATAACTTTGGTTATACAGCAACATATGATCGATATGGATTTCTGTATTCGGCAGGGACTGTGTTTGACTTTCCCTCTGGCTCAACTTATCCAATACTAGGGGCTTATCAAATTAATCACGCCGGAGGGACAGGTTTTAACGGAGGGACCGATATTGCAATTACAAAATACGATACAACTGGAACTCTTAGGATTTACTCAACCTATTTGGGAGGAAGTAAATCTGAACTTCCTCATAGTTTAGTTGTAAATAATTTGGATGAGTTATTTGTTTTCGGAACAACAGGGTCCGATGATTATCCTACTACAACTGGAGCTTATGATACAACTTTTAATGGAGGACCTCCTTTTTCTCCCTCTGGTCTTGGAGTATCTTTCCCAAATGGTAGTGATATTATAGTAAGTAGGTTCAGTACAAGTGGAGGAGATCTGCTCTCTTCAACTTATATTGGAGGAAGTAAAAATGATGGACTAAATACATCACAAAAACTAAAAAAAAATTATGCAGATGAGGTAAGAGGAGAAATTGATATTGATAACAACAACAACATTTATTTAGCAACATGCACCTATTCTACAGATTTTCCTATTGTTGGAAATGTATTTCAACCCACTTTAGATGTTTCCTCTTTGGATACTTTGCAAGAGGGTGTAGTTATTAAAATGGACAATCAACTAAGTACAATTATTTGGAGTTCCTATTTAGGAGGGGAAAAAGCTGATGCTATATATTCTCTAGCTTTAGATAAGAATAATAATGTGTTTGTTACTGGAGGAACAGCTTCTGATGATTTCCCGGTTTCTGCCACAGCATACCAAAATAGTTATTTAGATTCCATAAAGGCGGATGCGTTTATCACCCATATCTCATCTGATGGGAATACAATTATTAACTCTTCTTATTTTGGTTCTGACAGATATGATCAATCGTATTTTGTAGAATTAAACTCAGAAGAAGAAGTATATATTTTAGGACAAACTGAAGCTCTTGGGAATACTTTAGTCCAAAATGCATCCTATTATACTTCTGAAGCAAGTCAATTTGTTGCAATTCTATCAAATAACTTAAAACAACTTATTCGCTCAACCGTTATTGGAACGGGGAAAGGAACTCCAGATATTTCTCCAACTGCATTTTTAGTAGATGTTTGTAATAACATATATGTTGCAGGATGGGGGGGGACAACAGGGGGTGGCCCTCTTTCTACATTAAATATGCCTATACAGAATTCCCATCAGTCAACAACTGATGGGAATGATTTCTACATAATGGTTTTAGATGATGGATTAAATAATCTAATTTATGGAACCTATTTTGGGGGTCCTCAAAGTGCTGAGCATGTAGATGGAGGAACATCTCGTTTTGATAAAAAAGGCGTAATTTATCAATCTGTTTGTGCAGGATGTGTATACAATGGTAGTAATCATTCTGATTTCCCTATAAAGCCAATCCCAGGTGCGGTATCTGCTACAAATAATAGTAATAATTGTAATAATGCTGTATTTAAATTTGATTTTGATTTCCCAATTATTTTAGCAGATTTTGACGCTCCTTGGGTTGGGTGTAGTAATAATATATCATTCACAAACTTAAGCTCTTCAGTACAAAACACAACTTATTTTTGGAATTTTGGAGATGGACAAACTTCCAACCAAACAAATCCTACTCATCAGTATTTAACCCCTGGTATTTATGATATTATGCTAATTGCTTCTTCTCCTGTTGCTTGTAATTTGTCTGATACTATTTTTAAGCAAATTTATATTTTATCTAATTCTGCTAGTAACCTTCAATCTGTCGAAGTGTGTAAAAACGAATCTGTTCAGATAGGTGTTTTGCCAATTAATGATCCGTCTATTTCGTACTTTTGGATACCGTCATCTGGACTAAACAATGTTACAATTCCTAATCCCATTTCAACTGTTTCTGTATCAACTCAGTATCAGCTAATCATTTCTGACGGGAATTGTGCAGATACTCTTTTTCAGATAGTAAATGTAGATAATCTCTCTATAAATGCTAGCGAAGACACCTCTTTTTGTAAAGATCCTATTCTTCTCTCTGCTAATACAATCGGAACTGTAAACAGTATTATTTGGAGTACAAATCCTAATTTTTCTGACACCATAAGTTCTACTAATCTTTATTTATCAAATAATATTGGAACCTATTATATTTTAGTAAAAAACGATAATTGTTCGGATATTGATAGTGTAAAGGTTAACAACGATAATATCGCTATTAATTTAAGTGGAATTACTGAAATTTGTAAGGGAGATTCTATTTTTATAAAAGTAGATGACTTAAGTTCTCTGGACCCAATTATATTCTATAATTGGGAGTCCGAATACGAATTATTTTTTGGTTCAGATTCCTCTAGTTTTATTTCTTATCCCGATAGTTCATCCTGGTATAAAGTAACGGCAACAAATACATTGGGTTGTTATATTTCCGACTCTATTACTGTGGATGTTTATGAATATCCTATTTCCGATTCTGCTTGGGCAACTAATTCTTCTGTTTTCTTTGGAGAATCTACAATCCTAAATATTACTACCTCAGATAATGTAGAATGGAGCACAAATGACACTAGTAAAATTGTTGAAATTAATCCAGAAAACTCTTCTTGGTATAGTGTGATTGTATATAATGAATTTTGTCAGATTTCTGATTCAGTTTTTATTGAGGTAAAAGATGTGTTTTGTGACAAAAATAGAATTATTATTCCTAATGCTTTTAGCCCTAATGAGGACAATAAAAATGATTATTATAGAATTATAGATGAAAATGGAATTATTACATCTTTCAAACTAGAAATTTTTAATCGTTTAGGAGAAAAGGTATATTCTTCTGAAAATGTAAATGATAAATGGGATGGATATTTTAAAGGTGTTTTGCTTACTACACAAATTTTTAGCTATTATTTAGAAATAGAATGTATTGGCGAAAAAAATCTATTTGAAAAAGGAAATGTAAGTTTAATCAGATGAAGAAAATAATTACACTATTTTTTTTGTTTGTCGTGAAAATCATCTTTTCTCAAGATATTCATTTTTCTCAATATCATATAGATAGACTGTATTTTAATCCAGCAAATGTTGGTGATATTGAAGAAAATGATAATCGTTTCTCTATGCAAAGAAAATCACAATGGAACTCCGTTTCTGTTCCGTTTTCTTCATTCTCAACTTCTTTTGAACGTAAAAATATTTATAAAGATTTTAATCTGGGAATAAGTTTTGTAAATGATAAATCTGGGAGTTCAAAGTTAACTCTAAATCAGTTAAATATTGCTCTAAGTAAAAATTTCAATATTCTGAAAGTTAATTCATTTTCTGTTGGCTTATTAGCGGCTTTCGGACAAAAATCTATAGATTATTCTGATCTTATTTTTGAAGAAAATGAAAATTTCATTACAAATAATTTCCTTTTCCCCGATTTGGGATTTGGTATGTATTACCAAACAAATCATCATCAAATTCTATCTTATAACTTTGGAATTTCCTCATATCATTTGAATAGTCCAAACAATTCTTTTAATGAAGATGAGATGTCAAAACTTCTTATTAAAAATAATATTAACTTTGGAGTAAATTATAGGTTCTCTGATAAAACTAGAGTTATTTCAGAAGTAATTTATACAAATCAATCTAGCCAGAAAGAAATATTAATAGGGTTAAGACCTGTAATAAAATTAGATGAAATTTATCTATTTCCTTTAATGTATTACAGAATTAATGATGCTGCAATTGTAGGATTCGGAATGGGAAAAGATAATATTCAGGCAAATATAAGTTACGATATTAATACTTCTGATTTAACACCAGCAAGTAATTACAGGAGTGGTTTTGAATTTTCTGTAATTTATATTTGGAAGAAAAAAAAGAAAGAAAAAAAAATAGAATATAAAGAAGAAAAATGCCCAAAATATTTGTAAAAATACTTTTAGTAATAATCCCATTTATTTCTTTTTCTCAGGAAGTAGAAATAAAGCATTTGTCTACAACAATTAACACTATTGGAGCGGAATTAAATTTTGTGCAAATAAACAAGAACACTGCTTTATATACTTCTTCTACTTTAGAAGAAGGAAAATATCAATCTTTAATTTTTAAAACTGAACTTAAAAATGAAGAATGGATAAAGGGTAAATACTATCATTTAGGCAAGTCCTATGCCTACGGTAATATCTCTTACCCTGGAGAAAATTACTATTTTTATTTTAATATTATAGATGAATTTGGCAATAGTAAAATTGCTTTTCGAGATCCTGAAGAATCTGTCACAAAATTTCTGAATAATAAAATTAATCTTGCAAATTCTACAAATACACAGCCTCATATGGTAAAATATAACAATAAAAATATATTATATTTTGTTTCCGAAAGAAAAAGTGGTTTTGGAGGTTCTGATATTTGGTTTTGTGTAATAGATAAGTTTGGAAATTACGGAGAGCCAATAAATGCTGGAGAAAGAATAAATACAAAATATAATGAAATAACTCCTTTTTATAATGTTTGGTCTGGAGAACTTTTCTTCAGTTCTGATAAGGAAGAAAAAGAAAATGGAATTGATATTTATAAATCTTCTGGTAGTTTAAATCTTTGGAATATGCCAAAAAAAGTAGAGGAGTTAAATTCCAAAGAAGATGACTTATATCTTAGTTTTTATGATGAATATTCTGGTTATTTTTCTTCTAACAGAAGTCCTTCTATTTATGAAGATGAAGAAAATTGTTGTAATGATGTGTTCTCTTTTAAATACCCAAAAAAAGATAGTATAATCTTAACTTTTATCGATACCATAAAAAAACACTTGCCTATAAAATTGTATTTTCATAATGATGAACCTGATCCAAGAACATTAGAAATCTCAACTAAAAAAACGTATAAAGAAACATATATTACATATCATATCTTAAAAGATGAATATCTAAAAATCAATCCTTCCAAACAGATAGAAGATTTTTTTGAAAAAACATTAAAAGGAAATTATAACAAACTAAATTTAACTTTAAATTATGTGTTAGAAACATTAGAAAAAGGAAATATGGTTGAACTTCATATAAAAGGATTTGCGAGTCCTCTTTATGAAAAACAATATAATACTAACCTCTCTAAAAGGAGAATTTCGTCATTCATGAATCTAATCAACTCTTTTGAAAATGGACAATTAAAAAATTATTTGGATATTGGTAAACTAAAAATTATAGAGCTTCCTTTTGGTGAAAATCAATCTCAACATGTAAGCGACAACCCAGAAGATAGAAAAAAATCTGTTTATAGCAAAGATGCTATGCTCGAACGTAAAATTGAAATTGTTGAAATTATTGAACTATAATTTACAATAAATAAACTCTGAAAAAAACACCCTAGAACAAAACCAACATATACTTGTGATTCGTTATGTGCTTTCTGATCTAATCTGGAAAAAGCTAATAATCCTGATAGAGCAAAAAAGAGAAAAATAAAATAATATATCCCTCCAAAAATATAATTTAAAGCAATAAAAGTTCCTGTAGCTCCTCCAATTCCCAGCATATGTAAACTTATTTTCAATCTTATTTTAATCAAGAATGAAAAGAACAATAATATAATTGATGAAATATATATTGCTGATAAATGGGGTGAAAGTTTTGCTATTGAATAGAAAATTGGAAATCCGATTATCATGATAAGTATAGAAATAAATAAAGGTCCTCTTCTTTCTTTTCTTTTTCGCATTTCTAATGACTCTACTCTGCCTAATTTCACAAATAATATTGCTGAAATTAGTGGCAATACCATTGTAAATGCCAAAATAATTAAATAAAGAGTATTGGAATAATTGTGAAAAATTAGATAAAAATAATCAACATTATTAATACCTATATATAATACAATAATTGGCATTAAAATTGGATGTAATAAATAAGAAAGAATTTTAGAAAATTTCATTACAACTCTCTACGATATTTTGAGGTTTCTATACCTAATTCTTCACGATATTTTGACACTGTTCTTCTAGCAATATGGTACTCATCTTCTCCTAACAAGATCGATAATTTCTCGTCAGTTAGTGGTTGTCTTTTATCTTCAGTTTCTATAATTTCTTTAAGCCTCTGTTTTATTACTTTTGTTGAAATTAGTTCTCCATCATCTTTTCGATAGGCTTCCGAAAATAGTTCTTTCAACAAAAAAGTTCCAAAGAATGTTTGTACATATTTACTATTACTTACTCTAGAAATAGTGGAAATATCCATATTTACAATATTTGCAATGTCTGCAAGTATCATAGGTCTCAAGTCTTTTTCATCTCCCGATAAAAAATATTTTCCTTGATAATCTACAATTGCATTCATTACCTTTTTTAATGTCTGTTCTCTTTGTAAAATCGCATCTTTAAACCAGTTCGCCTTTTCTAACTTTTGTTTTAGGAATTCTTTCGCTTTTTTATCAGTAGTTTCCAAAATCATTTTCTGATAATGATTGCTGACTCTTAATTCTTTACCATTTCTTTTACTAAGAGAAATGATATTTTTATCATTTACAATATTTATCAAAAAATCAGGTGTGATAAATTTTGCTGTTGTGCTTTTTGTAAAATTTGAAGCCGGAAAAGGGTTTAATTTTTCTACTAATTGGTATACTGATTTTAACTGGTTTTCTGAAATTTCTAACTCTTTTATTATTCCTTCAAAATTCTTTTTACTAAATCTATCATATTGATTCTGTAAAATGTTAATTGCAAGTTCTACTTCCTTAGTTTTTTCTTTGTTTCTTATCTGAATAATTAGGCATTCTTGTAAATTTCTAGCTCCTATTCCAAAAGGCTCTAAAGTTTGAATCGTTTTTAAGGATTTTTCAATTTCATTTTCTGAAAATTCCAAATTCAAATTAATTAGTAGGTCATCCGAAATAGAAAAAAGTTCTCTGTTTATCCATCCGTTTTCATCCAAACTATCAATCAAATATTCTGTTAAAAATAAATCATCTTCATCTAAATTAAAAATTAATAATTGCGTTTTTAGATGATTTGAAAGTGTTTCCTCTGATTCAGAAATCTGAATTTCTGAATATTCTGCATTATTATTTTGTCGGTATTTATAGGAGCTTGTATTCTCCTCTTCTATCTGGTCAATTGAAATGTCTTCCGCTTTTTCTGACTCTTCTGACTCTTCTAATGCTGGATTTTCTTCTAATTCTTCTTGTATTCTACTGTTTAATGAAGATAACGGTATTTGCAACAAACTTAAAAACTGAATCTGCTGTGGAGTCAGATTAAATTTCTGCTTTTGTTGTAATCTTTGTTTTGGCATCAATTAGAATTCTGCATTCTGAGGTGTTCTTGGAAATGGAATTACATCTCGGATATTTTTCATCCCTGTAACAAACATTATTAACCTTTCAAATCCTAAACCAAAACCAGAATGAATACAAGTTCCGAATTTCCTGGTTTCTAAATACCACCAAAGTTCTTCCTTTTCAACTCCCATTTCTTCCATTCGTTCTGAAAGTTTTTCTAGATTTTCTTCTCTTTGCGATCCACCTACAATCTCCCCAATTAAAGGGAATAATATATCCATAGCTCTTACTGTTTCTCCATCTTCATTTTGTTTCATATAAAAAGCTTTTATCCCTTTCGGATAATCCGTAATGATTACAGGTTTTTTAAACTTCTTTTCCACCAAATATCTTTCATGTTCCGATTGTAAATCATCTCCAAACCCTTTAATAATATAGTTAAATTTCTTCTTTTTATTTGGTTTCGAGTTTCTTAAAATATCAATAGCTTCCGTATAAGTTAATCTCTCAAAATTATTTTCAATTACAAACTGAAGTCTTTCTAAAAGACCCATTTCATGTTTTTCTTCCTTCTTTAAATTCTTCTCCTCATCATCTAATCGTTTATCTAAAAACCGTAAGTCGTCTGCACAATTTGTTATACAATATTGAATGCAATATTTTAAAAATTCCTCTGCCAAATCCATATTCTCTTCTAGGTCTGCAAAAGCAATTTCTGGTTCTATCATCCAAAATTCTGATAAATGTCGGGAAGTATTTGAGTTTTCAGCTCTGAAAGTTGGACCAAAAGTATAAACTTGACCTAAAGCAAGAGCTGCTAATTCTGCTTCTAGCTGACCTGAAACCGTAAGGTTTGTTTTACTCCCAAAAAAATCTGTTGTATAATCTACTTCTGAACCAATTTTATCTAAATCTAAAGTAGTTACCTGAAACATTTCTCCCGCTCCTTCTGCATCTGCACCTGTAATAATAGGAGAATGTATACTTGAAAATCCTTTATCATTAAAAAACTTATGTACCGCAAAAGTAAGTGCGTGTCTTAATCTGAAAACTGCCGAAAAAGTATTGGTTCTGAATCTTAAATGAGCTTTTTCTCTTAAAAACTCTAAGGAGTGTTTTTTTGGTTGTAAAGGATATTCGTCCGCATCTGCTTCTCCTAAAATTTCAATTGTAGCTGCTAATACTTCAACATTTTGTCCACCTCCTTTAGATTCTACTAAGATTCCAATAATAGAGATAGCCGATCCTGTCGTTATCTTTTTTAAAATCTCCTCATCAAAATGATCTCCCTCTGCGACAATTTGAATATTATTAATTGTTGAACCGTCATTTAAAGCAATAAAAGATACATTTTTACTTCCTCTACGCGTTCTGACCCATCCTTTTACACAAATTTCTTGTCCTTTCGCTTTTTCTGATAATAAGCTTTTAACTTTTGTTCTTTTCATTATTTACTATTCTTATATAGAGCAAATATAAGACTTTGAAAAATTATATATAAAGAAAAGAAGTTCCTTTTTGAGACTTCTCTTTCTATTTTGTATTTTTCTTGTTTATTTTAAATAATCTAATAAAGAGTTCGTCTCTGCTTGTTAAAGATTATAATCAGCCATAGGAGAGTTGTTAAATTCTTTAAATAATGCTACTGCATCCTCACAAATAAAAAACTAAGAAGGACTATAATTTTTTTTATTTATTTTAATGCTTTTAAATTCAAAGTTACTTTACTATGACTATGATACATCTTTTTATTTTCTATTCCTTTTCTTAATTTCAATCTTTCTTCTTTTGAAAGGTGTATAACCTCTATGCATTCTGCTGAACAGCAATTTTTATGTTTTTCTTGGCAAGATAGACACTGTAAAAATAATAAATTGCAATTCTCATTCTTACAGTTTACATGTGTGTCACAAGAATTATCACATTGATGACAGGTGCTAATTATATTATCTGAAATACGCTCTCCTCTCCTCTCGTCAAATACAAAGTTTTTCCCTTCAAACTTGTTTTCTAAACTTTTATCTTTTTCTAATTGGCGAACATAATCTATAATTCCTCCATGTAATTGGCTTACATTTTTGAACCCATGATGTTTTAAATAAGCAGATGTTTTTTCGCATCTGATTCCACCTGTGCAATATAACAAAACATCTTCTTTTTCCTTGCCTTTCAATAAATCTCTTACTACAGGCAGTTCCTCTTTAAAAGTTTCTACATCTGGACAAATAGCTCCTTTAAATTTTCCTATCTCACTCTCATAATGATTTCTCATATCCACTACAATTGCTCCTTTATTAATAGCCTCATTCCACTGTTTTGCGGAAAGATGTTCTCCTACATTTGTAACATCATAATCTTCAATCTTTAATCCATCTGACACAATCTGATTCTTAATTTTTATAGTAAGTTTAAAAAAGGATTTCCCATCATCTTCCACCGCAATTTTAAATGGAACATCTTCTAAGAAGGTATAAGAATTAATATTCTTGACAAAATTTTCCCAATTATATTCTGGGACACTTAGTTGTGCATTGATTCCCTCATTCGCTATGTAGATTCTACCCAAAACACCTAATTCATTCCACTTATTATAAAGGTCGTCTCTTAAATCGTTGAGGTTACTCAAAATAATATATCTGTAAAAAGAAACGGTAACTCTATTAAAAGTTTCTTGTTTAAGTAAATCCATGCATTGTGATTTACTTAATTTATTAAACATATTTTTTTTTCCAGCGTTTGGATCCATTTTCTATTTTAAAAATACAAAAATAGAAAATTTATTGATTAATATTTTTATTATTAATTTAGTACTTAATGTTATCTTTGTACAAATTATTTTTATAAATGAAAGATAGAATTTTAATAATTGGTTCTTCAGGACAGATAGGTACATCTCTTGTAATGAATCTCCGGAAAATATATGGGAACAATAATGTAATTGCTTCTGATATTCGTCCTTCTTCAAATGAAGTAATGGATTCCGGTCCATTTGAAGAATTGGATATTTTGAATGAACAATTATTGAGAAAAATTGTAAAGAAACACAGAATTACTCAAGTATATTTATTAGCTGCGCTTTTATCAGCAACTGCCGAAAAAGATATTGAATTTGGCTGGAAATTAAATATTCGTTCACATTCACACGTTTTAGATTTAGCCAAAGATGGTCTGATCAAAAAAATATTCTGGCCTTCTTCTATTGCTGTTTTTGGTCCTACAACACCAAAAGAAAATACTCCACAATACACTATAATGGAGCCAAATACTGTCTATGGGATTAGTAAGCAAGCTGGTGAAAGATGGAATGAATATTATTTTAACAAATTTGGAGTAGACATTAGATCGCTTAGGTATCCTGGCTTAGTTGGATGGAGAGCTAAAGCGGGAGGAGGAACAACAGATTATGCAGTTAATATTTTTCATCAAGCTATTAAAAATGAGCAATATGAAAGTTTCTTGTCAGAAAATACAGGATTACCAATGATGTATATGCCTGATGCTATCCGTGCTACAATTGAACTAATGGAAGCTCCATTTGAGAGAGTAAAAATCCGTTCTTCTTATAATTTGGCAGGGATTAGTTTTACTCCAAAGGAAATTGCTGCTGAAATTTCGAAACATATTCCTAACTTTGAAATGTCTTATAATCCTGATTTCAGGCAAAAAATTGCCGATTCTTGGCCTTCATCTGTTGACGATAGTCATGCTAAAAAAGATTGGGGTTGGAAGTTAGAATATGACTTAGAAAAATTGACTTCAGATATGATAAAAAATCTGAAAAAACAATATAAAATTACTGTATAATGAGTAGAAAAATACAAATATACAACACACTTACACGAAAGAAAGAAGGATTTAATCCTATAGTAGAAAATCATGTTGGAATGTATGTTTGCGGACCTACTGTTTATGGAGATCCTCATTTAGGACATGCTCGTCCTGGGATTACTTTTGATGTTATTTTCAGATACCTAAAACATGCTGATTATTCAGTAAGATATGTTAGAAATATAACTGATGCAGGTCATCTGGAAAATGATGCTGATGAAGGCGAAGCAAAAATTGATAAAAAAGCTAGATTAGAACAATTGGAACCAATGGAAATTGTTCAGTTTTATACTTTAAGTTACCACAAAGCAATGGAATCTTTAAATTGCTTATCTCCTTCAATTGAGCCAAGAGCTACAGGACATATTATTGAGCAAATTGAGATGGTAAAAAAAATTCTGGAAAATGGCTTTGCCTACGAAATAAATGGTTCTGTGTATTTAGACGTAAATAAATACAATGAAAAATACCCGTATGGTATTTTATCTGGCAGAAATATAGAAGATACTTTAGAAGGAACTCGTGAGCTCGACGGACAATCAGAAAAGAAAAGTTCAGTTGATTTTGCTATTTGGAAAAATGCAAGCCCTGAACACATAATGAGATGGCCTTCACCTTGGGGAGAAGGATTCCCTGGTTGGCATATGGAATGCTCTGCTATGAGTGAAAAGTATTTAGGTAAAACTTTTGATATTCATGGTGGTGGAATGGATTTAGTTTTCCCACATCATGAAGCAGAAATTGCACAGAGTAATGCTTGTAATGATTGTAATCCGGTGAATTATTGGATGCATAATAACATGATTACCGTTGATGGGAAAAAGATGGGAAAATCTCTAGGAAATTTTATTAATTTAGAAGAATTCTTTACTGGAAATCATGCGAAATTAGATCGAGCATATTCGCCTATGTGCATTCGTTTTTTCATCCTTCAAGCTCATTACAGAAGTACACTTGATTTTAGTAATGAAGCCTTGCAAGCAGCAGAAAAAGGTTTTACAAAACTGATGAATGCAATGGAAACACTGGAGCAGATTTCTTCTTCTGGAAATTCTACTTATGATGTAAATGATCTGGAATTAAAATGTTATTCTGCAATGGATGATGATTTTAATACTCCTATTTTAATCTCTCATTTATTTGATGGAGTTAGAATTATTAACTCTGTAAAAGATGGGAAAGAAAGCCTTAGTTCCTCTGATTTAGATAAACTTAAATCTATCTTCAACACTTTTGTTAGAGGAATTTTAGGACTTGTTTCTGGGGAAGAAAATAATGGAAACGACCTAACAAATGAAGTAATGGAGATCGTTCTGAAGTTAAGAGGAAATGCGAAAAATAATAAAGATTTCGATACGGCAGATTTGATTAGAGAAGAATTAGACAAAATTGATATACAAGTAAAAGATGGTAGGGATGGAAGTAGTTGGGAATTGAAGAATTAAAAATAAGATGGTGAATTCTAAATATATAATTCTAGTAATGTTTGCAATTATTCTACAATCCTGCATAAGCGAACCTCAACAAAAAACTACTCCTAAAAAACCAAAAGTAACAGTTGACGTTCCTTCTTTTAATTCAGATTCTGCTTATTATTTTATAGAAAAACAAGTCCGTTTCGGACCAAGAGTAATATCCTCTAAACCTTGGAAGGACTGTGCTACTTGGTTAGAAAAAAAGTTTCTGCAATACACCCCGAATGTACTAGTTCAAGAAGCTCCCATTACGACATATGATGGTAAAAATCATACTCTAAAAAATATTATCGCTTCTTTTTCCCCTGATAAGAATAACCGAATTGCACTTTTTGCACATTGGGATTCTCGCCACATTGCTGATCATGATACTGAAAATAAAAACTCTCCAATTTTGGGAGCAAATGATGGTGGAAGTGGAGTTGGTGTTTTATTAGAAATCGCAAGACAGTTTAGTAAAAAAAATCCGAAAATTGGAGTAGATATTATACTTTTTGATGCGGAAGATTATGGAGACCCTAATTCTAGTGAACCAGATTCATGGTGTTTGGGTTCTCAATATTGGTCTAAGAATCCTCATAAATCAAATTATCATGCTCGTTATGGAATATTATTAGATATGGTAGCTGCAAAGAACGCTACATTTTATTGGGAAGGATACTCTAATTATTATGCCTCTTGGGTTTTGAAAAAAGTCTGGGACAAGGCTCATATATTGGGTTATAGAAAGCAATTTAGACGTGAAATTGTTGACCCAATAACAGATGATCATGTCCCAGTAAATGAATCATCTCTGGGTATCCCTACTATTGATATTATTGAGTATGACGCTAGTACTGAAAACCATTTTAACAAACATTGGCACACTCATAAAGATGATATGGATAATATTGATAGAGAAACCTTAAATGCGGTAGGGCAAACTTTATTGGAAGTTGTTTATAATGAGTAAGGGTTCGCATCTTGCTACCCCGACTTTTTTGACTTCAAAATTTCCTATTAATTTTTTGTAAGTTTGATTGATAAGAAGGATACTCCTCATAAGCATTTTGGACAAATACCTTGAATTATTAATTCTATCTTTTTGAATTTAAACCCTTTTATTTTTTTTATCTTAGGAAAGTCAATTTCTTCTATACATAGAGTGTTATCACAATGATCACAAATAAAATGAGCGTGATGATGGATATGATTAGAAGCATTACATTCTACATTACATAAAGCATAACGAGATAAATTATTTCGATCTGGAACTTGGTGTATTAATCCGCTCTTTTCAAATGTATTCAGAGCTCTATATATAGTAACTTTATCATTCTTTCTACCTATTTTATCCTTTATATATTCTACTGTTAATGATGAGTCCGAATTCCGAAATAGCTGCAATAACTTTTTTCTGAAATCAGTGTTTCTTAAACCATAATCCTTTAATAATTCTTTTGCAAGACTCATTTTAATAATTTTAAGTTACAAACATAGTAAATTTATTTAACGCAATATGATTGCGTTATTGAATTTTTTTTACATTTGCAACTCAGTTGCGTTAATTTAATCTGTAGTTGTATTAGTATTGAAAACTATTTTATGAAGAAAAGTATTTTATTATTATTTGTTATGATGATTACATTTTCTATAAATGCACAAATAAGAGGTGTAGTGATAGATAAAGATAGTATTCCTATTGTAGATGTAGAAATACTAATTCCAGATTATGACATACAATTCTACACTAATTATTTAGGAGAGTTCTCTGTTGACATAGGGATAACAAATGGATCTCATCTTTATCTTTATAAAGATGGATATGAATCTAAAATAAGTCAATATAAAGATGATACTGAATTAGTAATTATATTAGATGATTTGCATGTCGATATAGATGAGATAAGTGTGACAGCTTCTTATAATATATTAGGGAATAGTAAAGTAACAAATATTCAGAATATATCTATTAAAGATGTTTTTTTAAATTCTAATTCTATGCTTGAGAGCGTTACAGAGTTAAGTGGTGTTGATATTATTTCTTCTGGATCTGGCATCCAAAAGGTTGTAGTTAGAGGTCTTTCTGGGATGAGGGTTGTTACATACTTAAATGGAATGCAAATTAACAATCAACAATGGGCAAATGATCATGGTATTGGTTTTACAGATCTAGGTTTAGATAAGGTTGAATTGATTAAAGGATCTAGTGCATTAAGATATGGATCAGAGTCTATTGGAGGTTTATTGTATTTTAAAGATCATCCATTTGTTAAATTAGAAGGATCAAAAGGATTTATTGCTTCAAAGTTTAATAGTAATAGCTATTTGAGTAGTAATCAATTTGGACTTAAATGGAATAGGAATAACTTATTTTTTAATATCCATGGTGAGTATTCTATTTCTTCAGACTATAGACTTCCAAACAACCAATATCTTTTTAATTCACGATTTAAGCAAAATGCTATTAAATTTTCTATAGCGCATAAAAAGAATAACTTACAGAATATCTTTAGATATCAACTGCACAATGAGTCACCTGGTATCCCAGGTCATGTACATGGAGATCCATCTACTGTTGAATTAACTAAAATATTATCATCATACATAGACTTTAATACTGATTTCAAAATCACTAGGCCTAATCAATTTGTAACAAATCAGTTATTTATATACGAATCAAATTATTTTACGGATAATTCAAAAATTAGTTTATATCTAGGTCATTTTAGAAATAATTTACAAGAATATGAGAAATGGACTCAACCAGCATTTAATTTAACGTTATCAAATACTCTTATAAATCCAAATATCAAATATTTATATAACAATTCAACTATTGAACTTGGCTCCCAATTTTCAATATTAAATAATGTAAATAATATTAATCAAAGATTAGTCCCAGACGCATCTTCAATAAATATTGGCCCTTATGCTATATTTAATTATGAGAAAGATAATTTAGGTGTTAATTTAGGCATACGATACGATTACAAAAAACTGAAATCTATAGATAATACAGTAAATAATAATAAGATATTTGATATTGATTATTCTAAATCATTCTCTAATCCAAGTTTTTCTTCAGGATTGTATTATAAATTTAAAGACCATATTACACGAATTAGTTACTCTGGAGCATATAGATCTCCTCATTTTTCAGAATTATTCTCAAATGGAGTACACCATGGAACAAATAGATACGAGATTGGAGATGATGATTTATTAATAGAAAATGCAAATCAAATAGATTTAAAATATCAATGGTCCAATGAGCATTTAGGTTTTGTTATAAATCCATTTATACAACATATAACGAATTTTATATCAATAAATCCCACCGACTCATTTAGCGGTGTATACAGAATCTATAATTACATTCAATATGAATTAGTAGAAATTAAGGGTGTTGAAATGAATATACATTACCATCCTCACTTATTACATAATTTACATATTGAACAATCATATTCATTTTTAAATACTAAGAATAAAGATGATTCATACGGTTTGGCATTAACACCCGCCAATAGTATTAAAACAAAGCTACTGTTAGATTTAAATGAATATGACAAATTATCTAAATATAAAATCAATAATCTGTCAGTCTATCATATTCATAAGTTTCATCAAAATAGTTTTGCTCAATATGAAGAATTCACAGATTCCTATGATGTAATAAACTTACAATTAGGTGGGAAATTGAACAGTAAATTGGAGTATAATTTTTTAATACATAACTTGTTTAATGAAGAATATACTCCACATATTTCTAGATTAAGAGGTGTAGCAGGAGGAGTCCCTAATCCAGGGAGATCAATTAGTATTAATTTAAAATATAATTTCTGATAAATATTCTGATGAGCTTTTAATAAGCGAAACACTCAATTTTTAGAGTGTCAATATTAATATAAAACAAAAAATTATGAAAAAAACAAAGTTAGGAATTTTTGCTATTGCAATTGCATTATTTAGTGCGTGTAGTGATAGTCATGATGATGAATGTCATGAATGTCATATAGCTTTTGATGGGCCAAATGGAGAAATTGAAGTGCCAATTAATAACTCTGCAGGAGGGGAAGAATTTTGTGGAGCTGAGCTAGAAGAAGCGGAAGGTGCAGATTTTTCTTATACACTTACAGAAGATTATATTGCGGGAGCAGATACAGTGCCTGCAGGAACTTATACTGAAATTCATTGTGAAGAACACGCTCACTAATAAATTTTAATTATTTAAACAGTAGTTCAATAGGATTATCGTGTAAAAGAAGCTTTTAACTCACTGGAAATTTTATTGGTTATAATATCTCCATTCAATTGAACTACTGTTTATTTTCATTGAAAATACAATTAATTTTTTAAGTTTGTTTTAGTAGATTGATTAGCGGTGCAGAAAGCGGAGCAATTTTTAGTTTGAAAGCTTACTGTAATCATCTAAATAGGTGTTAGGTTAATCCTGCTACCCCGACACTATTATTCTCCACAACCCTGTATATATAGTATGTTAAATTCCGACACAATTAATATTGTTTCATTTTTGAAAATATCTTTCCTTTTATATCCTATCATTTCACATTCCATAGGAAAATATTCCATCTCACAAATTGCCAAATAAAGTTCTTCTAATTCCTGCATGTTTTCATTTAGGAATTCTAGATCCCATTCTTCCAAACTTTCTTCATCTTTAAAAATATGTTGTCCTTCACCATATACCCACCAACCATTATAGCTTTTCTCTTCTGTATTCTCTACTAAAATTTTTACAATACTTTCAGAAGGTATTTCTTCTTTATCAGCACTTACTTTTATTTGAACATTACAAGAAAAAACTAAAAGTAATATTAGTAATGAAGAAATCATCTTATATTTAGTATATATCATCTTAAATCTATTTGTAAAAATTCATTTCATCCGTATAGATCCATGCTTTTTCAGGCATTAAATACGAAATATCTTTTCCTTCTTTTATGGATTTTCTGATAAATGATGAGGATATTTCCATTTGAGGAACTCCTTCTATAACATGTATGTTTTTATGAGATCCACTAATTTCATATCCTGGCCTAGGATAAACATAGATGGAATAATCCTCCAAAATTTGCTCGTAATTTTTCCATTTATGAAAGTTTTGCAAATTATCCGAACCCATAATAATCGAATAATCATTTTCAGGATATTTTTCTTTTAATCGAACCAAAGTGTCAATTGTATAGGATGGTTTTGGCATATCAAATTCAATATCAGAAACTGCTAATTTTGAATTATCCTCAATCTCAGCTCTAATAATTTGTAATCGGTGGTATTGATCTAATAAACTTATTTTTTGTTTTAAGGGGTTCTGAGGAGAAACTAAAAACATCACCTTGTCCAAATCAGTAAAATCGACTAAATAAGATGCGATTACCTTATGCCCAATATGAATTGGATTAAAGCTTCCGAAAAACAGACCAATTTTCATTTTTAAGATTTAATAAAATTAGTGATTTTCTGTTTCGCTTCGTTACAAGCAATTTCAAAATCATCATTCAAAATTATACAATCAAATTCCTGATTTCTTGAAATTTCCTCTTCCGCTTTGTTTAATCTTTTTTCTAGCATTTCTTCAGATTCCGAACCTCTGCTACTTAGTCTTTCTCTGAGAACATCAATTGATGGAGGCATGATAAAAACAGATAAACATTCTTTAGGATATTGTTTTTTTATATTTAACCCTCCAACTACATCTAAATCAAAAATTACGGTTTTACCCTCATCCCAAATTCTTTTTACCTCCGATTTTAAAGTCCCGTAATACTGATTTTCATATACTTCTTCCCACTCTAAAAATGCGTTTTCTTCAACCTTTTTCTTAAATCCATCGACACCCAAAAAATGGTAATCTTTTCCTTCAATTTCTTTTGTTCTTTTCTCCCGGCTACATGCGGAAACCGAAAAAGAAAGATTAGGAATCTCTTTTAACAAATGATGAACTATGGAAGTTTTCCCCGCTCCAGATGGTGCTGATATAACAATAAGCTTTCCCACTACAAAATATTTAATAATTGTTCCTTAATTTTTTCTAATTCATCTTTCATTTGTACCACAATTTTTTGCATTTCTGCATCAGATGATTTTGAACCAATTGTATTTACCTCTCTCCCAATTTCCTGACTAATAAATCCTAATTTTTTCCCGTTTGGAGAATTCGTTTTCATAGTTTCTAAAAAGTAATCTAAATGTGTAGATAAACGAACTTGCTCTTCTGTAATATCTTGCTTTTCCAGATAGTAAATTAGCTCTTGTTCAAATCGGTTTTCATCAATATTTTTACTATCAATCTCCGATAGTTTTTCAGATAAACTTTCTTTTATTTTACCAATCCTATCCTTTGCAAAAGGAGCGATATCTTTTAAAAGTGAAGATAGTTTATTTATTCTTGATGTAATATCTTCCTCTAATTTACTCCCTTCATCTAATCTGAATTGCAGTAAATTATCAATAGCAGAATTTACTCCTTTTTCAATTTCTTTCCACTCATTTTCATCAACTTCTTCTTCACCTTTTATCATAACTTCTGGCATTTTTAATAAAGCTGGGATAATATCAGTAGACTTAGCTTTAAATGGAGTAAAAGACCATATATTCCATTTGAATCTCAAATCCTTTTCCATCCGTAATATTTGATTATGATATTCTTTTATTACTTCTGTATTTAGTCTGTATTTAGTTTTCGAATTAGAAGATTCCCTCCAAATTGAAAGTTCAATTTTTCCTCTTTGTAATTTTTCTGAAAGTAATTTTCTGAGGCCAATTTCCTTATCTCTGTAAACTGAAGACATTTTTACATTAGCGTCAATTTGTTTAGAATTAAGAGATCTTACTTCAATAGTGAAGTTAGCGTTTGTTAAGTTTAATTCAGACTTACCATATCCTGTCATTGATAAAATCATTATCCTGTTTTTTATGCAAATTTAGGAAAGTTTCTTCTTTATATGCTTTTTAGTGACATCACTTACTAAATGCACCTCAAAAAATGATGATTATTTATTTAATTTTATCTGATAAACTTGCTTTTATCTTTCTTCAAATAAATTGGACGTAAAAATAAAATTAAATAATGTATTTATTGTTAGATTTGCTACCTTAAAATAATGAAAAATGAAATTCGGGACAAAAACTATTCATGCAGGACAAGAAGCAGATCCATCAACTGGAGCAATAATGACTCCTATCTTTCAGACTTCAACTTATAAACAAGCAAGTCCTGGAGACTTTAAAGGGTACGAATACTCTAGAACAGGAAATCCAACAAGAAATGCTTTAGAACAAAATTTGGCAGCTCTTGAAAATGGAAATTTTGGACTTTGTTTTGGAAGTGGATTAGCAGCTATTGACGCTATTATTAAATTATTAAAACCAGGAGATGAAGTAATTTCAACTAACGATTTATATGGAGGAACTTACCGAATTTTCAATACTATTTTTGAACCATTCGGAATCAAATTTCATTTTGTAGGAATGGATGACGCTAATAAAATTGAATCTCTAATTAACAAAAACACAAAAATGCTTTGGGCAGAAACTCCAACTAACCCAATGCTTAATATTATTGATATTGAAAAATTAGGAAACATTTCAAAGAAACATAATCTTACTTTTGTAGTAGACAACACTTTTGCAACTCCTTATTTACAACGACCATTAGATATGGGTGCGGACATTGTAATGCATTCTCTTACTAAATATATGTCAGGCCATTCAGATGTAGTCATGGGAGCAGCTATTTGTAAAGATGTTAAATTATCAGAAAAATTATATGCTATTCAAAATTCTTGTGGTGCAGTTCCAGGTCCTCAAGATAGTTTTTTGGTGTTGAGAGGAATAAAAACACTTCACTTAAGAATGCAACGCCATTGCGAAAACGGGAAAGCAATTGCATATTTCCTTAAGAATCATCCAAAAGTAGGAGATGTTTATTGGCCTGGATTTGAATCTCACAACAATCATGAAATTGCTAAAAAACAGATGGATGATTTTGGAGGAATGGTTTCGTTTAATTTAAAAGGGAATAAATTAGAAGATGCCATAAAAGTAGTATCAAATACTCACTATTTTACGCTAGCTGAAAGCTTAGGTGGAGTAGAATCCTTAGTTTGCCACCCATCTTCTATGACTCATGCTGCTATACCAAAAAAAGAAAGAGAAAAAACAGGAGTTGTTGATACTCTTATTAGATTAAGTGTAGGAGTAGAAGATGTTGATGACTTAATTTCTGACCTTAAAATAACATTTGATTTACTATAATTTTTAGTCATTTTTTACATTTTCTCTTAATTTTCTGATAAAATCAGAATATTTTAGAAATGTGAATAATTTCAATGATAAAATCAGGTAAAATTATATTTATATATCTAAAAATCAGACCGTTATAACAAAATACAATTGTCAACATTTTTTTGTTTATAATGTAGATAAAAAGACTACTCCTAACACCAATATTTTAAAACTAATATTCTGATAATCAGTTAAATAAATTTATTTACACTGTTTTATTTTGACTGATTAAATAAAAAAGGCAACTAATGAAGAAATCATAGAAAATATCTATTAAAACAAAATATGTCTCTATGTTTGGCCTAATATTAACCAAAATTTATTTTTATTATGGACAAAGTATTTAAGTACTTTAATGACTTTTTTAAAGGTCTAGTAGGTTTAATCATGGGGTTATTAGCTCTTTCAATTGTAGCTGACTTTCTTTTTGGGCCAGGATCAATTGATGGAATTAATGTAATCGAAAACATTACTGGTGTAGTTAGTGGTTTTGCTGGTGGTGGAGTTATCGGATTAATTGGACTTTTGATTGTTTGGAACTTAATTTCTAGTAAATAATCATCATACTATTAAGATTTAATAAAATAGCCCTTAATTTAAGGGCTATTTTATTTTCTAATTGAAAAATAAGATTATGAAGGAGAAATTACAAAAATTCAGAGAATTATTAATAGAAGTTGTTGCTACCGCTCTAACTTTCTTGTGTTTAGGAATTGTTGTTCAGCTTTTAATTGACGATACAATATTAGGTTGGGACCCAGTAGGAAATGTAAAAGATGCTGGAAGCGCTTTTGTAGGGATAATTGCTATTGTATTACTTTACATTCTATTTATTAGAAAGAAGTAATTAATGTGCTTCAAGCCAATTTTTACCAAAACCTATATCTACAACTAAAGGAACATCTAGAGTAATAGTTTGTTCCATCTTTTCTTTTACTATTTTCATCAGAATTTCTTTTTCTGATTTCTTCATATCAAATACTAGTTCATCATGAACTTGTAATAACATTCTAGATTCTAATTTTAACCTTTTCATTTCTTGCTGAACATCAATCATTGCCTTTTTTATGATATCAGCAGCAGATCCTTGAATAGGAGCGTTTATAGCGTTTCTTTCAGCAAAAGCTCTAATCATTCCATTTCTCGAATTAATATCTTTCAGATATCTTCTTCTTCCTAAAATAGTTTCTACAAATTCGTTATCCCTAGCTTTATTAATACTTAAATCCATGTATTCTTTCACTTTTGGAAATTCAATAAAATAATTTTCTATTATTTCAGCAGCTTCTTTTCTTTTTATTCCTAGTCTTTGTGAAAGACCAAAAGCTGAAATACCATAAATTATTCCAAAATTGACCATTTTAGCGTGAGATCTCATTTCTCTTGTAACATCTTTTTCTTCAACCTTATACACTTTTGCAGCTGTTGCAGAATGAATATCAATACCATTATTAAAAGCTGATAACATCGAGGTATCGGAACTAAGTGAAGCCATAATTCTTAATTCAATCTGAGAATAATCGGCTGCTAAAATCTCAAAATCAGAATTTTTTGGAATAAATGCTTTTCTCATTTTTCTTCCCTTTTTCGTACGTATTGGGATGTTTTGTAAATTTGGTGTTACTGAACTAAGCCTTCCAGTTGCAGCAACTGATTGGTTGAAGGTAGTGTGAATTTTCCCTGTATTTTTATCTATTAATAATGGAAGTGCTTTTACATAAGTACTTAACAATTTTTGTAATCCCCTATACTCTAAAATATGATCAATAATTGGATGTTTTCCTTTTAGTTTGCTTAGTGTTTCTTCAGATGTAGAATATTGTCCTGTTTTTGTTTTTTTTACTTTCTCTATAATTTTCATTTTTTCAAACAAAATTTCTCCCATCTGTTTTGGTGACGATAAGTTAAATTCTTCCCCCGAAATTTCATAAATATTTCTCTCCAGATTTACTATTTCTTTAGAAAGTTCTGCGGAAAAATCGGAAAGCATTTCTGTATCCAAACTAATTCCTTCTAACTCCATATCAGAAAGAACTTTTAACAAAGGCATTTCAATTGATTGAAATAAATCATAAAGTTTTAATTTCTTTAATTCTGCAGTGAACACACTATATAATTGTAATTGTATGTCAGTTAATTCTGAACAAAATAATAACTGTTTTTCTTTTGAAAGTTCAGACATACTTCTTTTGGTTTTCCCTTTCCCTAATACAGAATTAATATCCATAGATCTTTGCCCTAAATAATTTTCAGCAAGCAAATCAATATCATGTCTCATATCTGGTTGCAACAAATAATGAGCTATTGAAATATCAAAGAAATTTTCTATCTCTGTAATATTATATTTCTTTAAAATCTTAATCTGACTTTTAATATCAAATCCTATTTTTTTAATATTTTTATTTAATAATATTTTTCGTGTTAAGTCAATTGTTTTTTCGGAAAGTGGGAAATATACCGCTTCGTTTTTTTCACAACTAAAAGAAACTCCAATAATTTTCTGATTAAAATCAGACAGATTATTACACAAAAGCTGAAAAGAACATACTCCTCTTTTTTCAATTTCAGAATAAATCATTTCTGTTTCAGATCCTGTACTATAATCTTTTGAAATGACTTCTTTTTCCTTTTCTTCAGAAGAGTTTACGGAAAACATATCTAATTGCCCAGAAGATAATTCTTCATCTGCTTCTATTGTAGTTGTCTCCTGGTTTATTGTAGTTGTTTTCTCTACTCCAGAAACAGACAAAACCCTTTGTAAGATAGTTTTAAATTCAAGTTCGTCAAACAACTCCTTTACCTCATCTATATTGAACTTTTTAATTTTCAGTTTGTCTTCTTCAAAAGCAATGGGAACATGAGTTTCTATTGTAGCTAATTGCTTTGATAAAATACCTAATTCTTTCGCTCCTTCAACCTTTTCTCTTAGCTTTCCTTTTATTTCATGAGTATTTGCTAATAAAGCTTCCATAGAACCATATTGAGCAATAAATTTCTGAGCTGTTTTCTTTCCTACTCCAGGAAGTCCAGGAATATTATCAACCGAATCTCCCATCATACCTAAAAAGTCAATAACCTGAGGAACTTTCTGAATTTGAAATTTTTCCAAAACCTCTTTTATTCCCCAAACTTCTTTCGGACTCCATTTATTACCAGGGCGATACATAAAAATATTTTCGGAAACAAGTTGAGCAAAATCTTTGTCAGAAGTCATCATATAAACCTGAAAATCTTCTTGTTCAGCTTTTTTTGCTAGAGTACCAATTACATCATCTGCTTCATAACCATCCATATAAAGTTTCTGGATATTTAAAGAGTCTAATAATCTATCAATATAAGGCTTTGCAACAATTATTCCTTCAGGAGTTGCTTCTCTATTAGCTTTGTATTCTTTATATTGTTCATGCCTAAAAGTAGGTTTTTTTCTATCAAAACAAACCGCAATATGAGTTGGTTTTTCCTTTCTAATTAACTCTATTAATGTATTTGTAAATCCAAATACAGCAGAAGTATCTAAACCTTTGGAATTTATTCTTGGATTATTGATAAATCCAAAATAAGCTCTGAATATTAAGGCGTAGGCATCTAATAAAAAAAGTTTCTTTTTTGGAGTCATAATTGTACGTAAAACTATAATTTTATCGTCAGAAAATATGTTAAAATGAAAAAGAATTTATCACATATTATTAATGTAATGTTTATACCAATTTTATTTGTTTTTGCAATTTGGTTTGTAAAGGGGTATGAGATTATTTCAGAGAGTTCTTTTTCATGGTTTGCTATATCCCCCTCTAACACTGATAGAATTCTAAATATATTTACTTTTCCTTTCATTCATGCAGATTTTAGCCATTTATTAAATAACACTTATCCGATTATTATTTTAGGAGGTATTATTTCATCTGTTTACAAAGAAATCTCAAATAGTGTTTTCTTTTTATCTTATATTTTAAGCGGAATAATATTTTGGTTTTTAGGAGATTCAACGCCGGTAATTGGGGCTAGTGGAATTGTTTACGCTTTAGGTTCCTTTATTTTGGTTAGTGGGTTTATTAAGAAACAACCCAGATTAGCAATGCTATCTTTTTTAGTAATATTTCTTAATTTCTTTAATTTGTGGGGTATAATTGAAATTGAACAAGATAATATTTCTCAAACAGCACATCTTTCAGGAGCAATTGCTGGGTTGATTATTGCAGTTCTTTTCAGAAATAAAGGTCCACAAGAAAAAATATATAATTATGAATTGGAAGAAGAACTAGAAATTGAAGAAGAGAGAAAGGATATTGAAATTAATTATATTTACAAAAAAGAAGAATAATTATTAATTCGTTGATTTAACAACTCCAAAGTTTGATGCAAACCAAGCTCTTTCATGAAAATAATATAAAATCATTTTAGTTATTAATTCAATTGAAAAAATAGAGAGAGCTATTTCAGAAGCTCCTTCAGTAGTATTAAATAGACAGTAATATACTATGAAAACAAGTAAAATTGTATCAATCGCCCCAACAAGCCTCCAGCTGATAGTTTTTATTATGTGCCTTAATTTTTGATTATCTGTTATCCAATTTAAATTGTACCATACTCTTTCGTGTAAATAATAGAGGATGGTTTTTGTAATTACCTCTAAACCAGCAATATATGTAGCGGCTTCGCCAGCTTCTTGAGAATTTTCTCCAAAAAACTGAATAAGAATCCAGCTAATTAACCAGGTATCGATTGATCCTATAATTCTCCAAGTAATAGTTTTTGCTACGTGTCTTTTTCTTTCGAGTCTCGGTTTTAATTTAATATTTTGATTTTCTATCAATTTTTGTTTACTGTTTTTTAAATTTTTTAATTAGATTTAATAAATACAAATATAAACTAAAAAATGTATTTTCGCATACTTATGAAAAACATTAGGAATTTTTGCATTATAGCACATATTGACCATGGTAAAAGCACTTTAGCTGACAGGCTGCTTGAGATTACTGGTGCGGTTACCGAAAGAGAATCTCAAGATCAACTGTTAGATGATATGGACTTGGAGAGAGAAAGGGGGATCACAATAAAAAGCCATGCTATACAAATGGAATATTCATTAAATGGAGAAGATTATATTTTAAACTTAATCGATACCCCGGGTCATGTTGATTTTTCATATGAAGTTTCTCGTTCAATTGCTGCTTGTGAAGGAGCTTTATTAATTGTAGATGCAGCGCAAGGAATTCAAGCTCAAACTATTTCAAATTTGTATTTAGCACTTGAAAATGATTTAGAGATTATTCCCGTATTAAATAAAATTGATTTACCATCTGCCGATCCAGAATTAATAAAAGATCAAATTATAGATTTGATTGGTTGCAACGATGAAGATATAATTCCAGCTTCTGCAAAAACAGGGTTGGGGGTCAAAAAAATTCTAGAGGAAATTGTAAACAGAGTTCCATCTCCTAAAGGAGAAAAAAACAAACCTTTACAGGCCATGATCTTTGATTCGGTTTTTAATTCTTATAGAGGAATAGAAGCTTATTTTAAAATTATAAATGGAGAAATTAAAAAAGGAGATAAGGTTAAATTTATGGCTACAGGGAAGGAATATTTTGCAGATGAAATTGGAGCTTTGAAATTTAAACAAGAGCCAAAAAACACATTGAGTACTGGAGAGGTAGGGTACATTATTTCTGGGATAAAAGATGCAAGAGAAGTGAAAGTAGGAGATACTATTACTTCTAGCGAGAATCCAGCAAATGAAGCGATTCAAGGATTTGAAGATGTAAAACCTATGGTATTTGCGGGAATCTATCCTATTGATACGGAGGACTATGAGGAACTCCGGAAATCAATGGAAAAACTTCAGTTAAATGACGCTTCCTTAACTTTTGAACCAGAATCTTCAGTGGCTCTTGGATTTGGTTTTAGGTGTGGTTTCTTAGGAATGCTACATATGGAAATTATTCAAGAACGATTAGAGAGAGAGTTTGATATGACTGTTATTACTACTGTCCCTAATGTGTCTTACAAAGCGTATACAACGGCTGGAGCTAAAATTGAAGTGCATAACCCAACCGATTTCCCTGATCCAAGTACTTTAGATTATGTGGAAGAACCATATATCAAAGCGCAAGTCATTACTAAATCAGAATTTGTTGGAACTATTATGAATTTATGTATTGATAAAAGAGGTGAACTTACAAATCAGGTATATTTAACTACTGACAGAGTAGAGCTTTCTTTTAACATGCCTCTAGGTGAAATTGTTTTTGATTTTTACGATAAATTAAAATCTGTTTCTAGAGGATACGCTTCTTTTGATTATCAGCCCTCAGAATATAGACAATCTGATTTAATAAAACTAGACATTTTATTAAATGGAGAGCATGTTGATGCTCTTTCAGCTCTTATACACAGAACAAACGCTCAAAATTTAGGAAGAAAAATTTGTGTGAAACTGAAAGAACTTATTCCTAGACAACAATTTGATGTTGCAGTGCAATCTGCAATTGGAGCAAAAATTATCAGTAGAGAAACAATCAAAGCTCTTAGAAAAGATGTAACAGCAAAGTGTTATGGAGGGGATATTACTAGAAAGAGAAAACTGCTAGAAAAACAGAAAAAAGGAAAGAAAAGGATGAAACAAGTAGGAAATGTAGAAATCCCTCAAAAAGCATTTTTAGCAGTATTAAAATTAGATGATTAATTACTACTTTTACAATTATTAAAGATAAACATGGGCAGAGCATTTGAATTTAGAAAAGCAAGAAAAATGAAGCGTTGGTCAGCCATGTCCAAAGCTTTTACCAGAATTGGGAAAGATATTTCTATTGCTGTTAAAGAAGGGGGTTCGGATCCGGACACAAATTCTAGATTAAGGCAAATTATTCAAAACGCAAAGGCCGCAAACATGCCAAAAGATAATGTTGAAAGAGCAATTAAAAAAGCAAGTGGTGCAGATGCAGCATATTATGTGGAAATGAGTTTGGAGGGATACGCTCCTCACGGAATTGCTATTTTTGCAGATTGCACGACTGACAACAATAACAGAACCGTTGCAAATGTCCGATCTTATTTCAGTAAATTGGAAGGAAATTTAGGAACAAATGGTTCCTTAGAATTTATTTTTGACAGAAAAGGAGTTTTTACAATTGATCCAAATCAAATATCCATGGATTTGGAAGAATTAGAAATGGAATTAATTGATGGAGGACTAGAAGAATTAGAAGTAGATGAAGAAGCAATTACAGTATATTGCAATTTTCCGGATTTCAGTAATATGCAAAAACGCTTGGAAGAATTAGAAATTGAAATCCAAAATTCTGAATTACAAAGAATACCAAACAACATAAAAACTATTTCTTTAGAAGATGCAAAATCAGTTCTTAAACTATTAGATAAATTAGAGGAAGATGATGATGTTCAACAGGTGTTTCATAACATGAAATTAACAGAGGAAATACTAAAATCAATGGAAGAATAAATGAATGTATTAATACTAGGTAGTGGAGGGAGAGAACATGCATTTGCATGGAAAGTAGCAAAATCAAGTTTATGTAAGAAACTGCTTATTGCACCAGGTAATGCTGGTACCGAACAAATAGGAAGAAATATTGATATCTCTGTAAATGATTTTCAGAAAATAAAAGATTTGTGTTTGAAAGAAGAAATAAACATGCTTATTGTTGGCCCTGAAGGTCCATTGGTAAATGGGATATATGACTTTTTTCATGAAGACGAAAAACTACAGCATATTACGGTAATTGGACCATCAAAAAAAGGAGCTCAATTAGAAGGAAGTAAAGAATTCTCTAAAGAGTTCATGATGAAATATGGAATCCCGACAGCTGCTTATCAAAGTTTTACAAAAGATACTTTAGAAGAAGGATATCAATTTTTAGAAACCCTATCTCCTCCATATGTTTTGAAAGCAGATGGATTAGCTGCAGGAAAAGGAGTGTTAATTCCGGAAACATTAGAAGAAGCTAAAACATCCTTAAAAGAAATGCTTGCAGATGCTAAATTTGGGGATGCAAGCAATAAAGTAGTAATTGAAGAACACCTAAAAGGAATGGAACTTTCTGTTTTTGTATTAACTGATGGTATTTCTTATAAGATTCTTCCTTCTGCAAAAGATTACAAAAGAATTGGAGAGGGTGACTCTGGACTAAATACTGGAGGAATGGGAGCTGTTTCTCCTGTCCCATTTGCCGATAGATTTTTTATTGAAAAAGTAGAAAGAGAAATTATTATTCCTACTATAAAAGGATTAGTGAAAGAAGATATTGATTATAAAGGATTTATTTTTATCGGACTAATGGTAGAAAATGGAAATCCGAAAGTAATAGAGTACAATGTAAGAATGGGAGATCCGGAAACAGAAGTAGTAATTCCGAGAATCAAATCAGATTTATTAAATCTTTTCAGAGGAGTAGGAAATGGATCTTTTTCAGAAGTAGATTTTAATATTTCTGAAGAGGTAGCTACGACAGTTATGTTGGTTTCTGGTGGTTATCCGGGAAGTTACGAAAAAGGAAAGGAAATGACTGGATTTAATGAAGTTGAAGATAGTGTTATATTCCACGCAGGAACAAAAAACAGTAATGATAGAATCCTCACCAATGGAGGTAGGGTTCTAGCAATTACATCCTTCGGGAATAATATAGATGAAGCTTTAAATAAATCCTTCACAAATGCTGAAAAAATTAATTTTGAAGGAAAATATTACAGAAAAGATATTGGGTTTGATTTATAATAAGGCGTGTTCTTCACCTCTTTTTCTGTGGCCAATCATTTTACGAGTCCATAGAACCAAAAAGGTGAAAATAATAAGCATGTAAAAATAGTTAATGTAGTCACCAAATAATGGCATTATTTCAAAAATTGATTCAAAGAAGTCGCCAATTGCATAAAATATTTTGTTCATATTTTTTTATATTAATTGAGGTGCAAAACTAAAATAATTTTAAGAATAAATGATTCTAAAATACTTAAAAAATAGTCATTCGTACTTAATAGTTGTTTTAATACTATTTAGTTTATTTTTCTTTACTCTTTCTTTTTTTACTTCAGAGTTTAAAAAGACCTATCCAATATTTCCATATTTCCCAATTTATATTTTGGTTTTATCTTTTTTACTTACTACACTTTTTTCTATAGCGTTAAATAATCTTATTTACGAAAAAGACGTAATTAAAAAACCGAATTTTGTTTTAGCTTTTGTCTTTTTACTAATAAACACTCACTTTATAATAAATTACAAAATGATAGTTTTTTCATTTTTTTTATTACTATTTCTAAATAATTTACTTAAACTATATAAACAAAAACAACCATACTCAATTGTATTTAATGCGGGAATAATTTTATCTCTACTATCTTTTTATATTCCTCATACTTTAATATTATTCCCGCTAATTATTATATCTACATTAATTTTCAGAAATATTAATTGGAGAATTATTGTAATCTCTTTCCTTGCTCTTCTTGTTCCTTATTTATTTGTTTGGACTTATCAATTATTCTTCCATCAAGAATTATTATTTCCTACATTTAACTTTAATTATATTTTAATAAATTTTAAATTTAGTTCTTATCCTCTTCATCAGCAAATATGGTTGTCTGTATTAGCTATAGTATTTTTATTTTCTGTTTTCGAGCTTTTCAGATGGATGTATAAGAAAAGTATTAGAAGCAGAGAGTCTTTCACTATTATTATATTTTTTCTTCTGATAAGTGTTCTTATCTTTCTTTTCACAGAGAACACAGAATCAGTATTTTTAGCATTTATTCCATTAAGTATTATTATGGCCAACTTTTTTGTTTATTACAAGAAAAGTCGTTTATCAGAATTTATATTTATATTGTTTCTTTTTAGTTCAGTTTTTTATCGACTATCAATGATTAATATGTAATTTTGCACAACAAAATTTATTAAATATGAAATTTGGAGTTGTTGTTTTCCCAGGATCAAATTGCGATATGGACATGGTTTATGTTATTGAAACTATTATGAAACAAGAAGTTGTAAAGTTATGGCATAAAGATACCGATTTGCAAAATTGTGATTTTATAATCCTCCCTGGAGGTTTTTCTTATGGAGATTATTTAAGGTCTGGATCAATTGCAAACTACTCTCCGATTATGGAGAAAGTTGTAGAACACTCAAATAAGGGAGGATATGTAATGGGTATTTGCAACGGATTTCAGATTTTATGTGAATCAGGTCTTTTGCCTGGGGCATTATTGCATAATACTAATCATAAATTTATTTGTAAAAATATTCATCTGAAGTCAATTTCAAAAAATACATTAGTTACCAATCAGTATTCTGACGAGGCAATTAAAATTCCTATTGCTCATGGAGAGGGAAGATTTTATGCAGATGAAAACACATTAAATAAATTAATAGAAAATGACCAAATATTATTTAAATATTCTGATGAAAAGGGAAACATTACAAAAGAAGCTAATCCGAATGGTTCTATATTAAATATTGCGGGAATCTGTAATAATAACAGAAATGTATTTGGTATGATGCCTCATCCAGAACGAGCTGCAGATACAGAATTAAATAATACCGATGGAAAAATATTATTTGACAGTATTTTAAATGAAGTTTTATCATAGCTTGTTAAAAACTTTATTTTGCAAATATTTTTTATACATTGTTTTATAAATTCATTTTCCTGAATTTCAACAACTTATAATTTTAATGGTTTTACACTATTTGTTTAATTTATCTAGTGCAAAATATTTGTTCTATTTTGTTAAAAAAAATGTTAGTAATTGATAATACAAGCGTGTAATATGAGTGATTATATTTTTAAAATTGTAAACAGAAATTTAGAGAAGAAAATTTATAACGCTTAACTGAGAATAATTATTATGTCAAAAACGAAAGAAAAAAATACTGAATTATTAAAAAAGGAAAAGATACAAACGTATACATATGATGAGGTGTTATCATCTAGTATTAAGTATTTTAATGGAGATGAATTAGCTGCTACAACATGGATGAATAAGTACGCCATGAAAGACTTTAACGATAACTACGTAGAACAGAATCCTTCAGATATGCATAGAAGGATGGCAAAAGAATTCGGAAGAATAGAAGAGGATTATAAATTAAAATATAACTTAAACGGAAGCGCTAAATTTCTTTCAGAATATGGACAAAAAAGAGAACACCTAAGTGAGGGTAGAATCTTTGATTTATTCGAAAATTTCGGTTATATTATTCCTCAAGGAAGTGTTATGAGTTCTCTTGGGAATACCTACAAAATAGCTTCTCTATCAAATTGTATTGTGGTTCCGGAAATGCATGATTCTTATGGAGGAGTTTTCTATACAGACCAGCAATTAGCTCAGTTATTTAAAAGAAGGTGTGGTGTAGGAGTTGATATTTCAAACTTAAGACCATCAGGATCTCAAGTTTCCAATGCCGCTGGAACAACATCAGGAGCGGTTTCATTTATGAAACGATTCTCACATACAACAAGAGAGGTTGCTCAAAATGGTAGAAGAGGAGCACTAATGCTTTCTATGGATATTGCACATCCAGACGTAGAAGCTTTTACAACTATAAAACAAGATTTAAGTCAAGTTACAGGAGCAAATATTTCTCTTAGACTTTCAGATGAATTTATGTCAGCAGTAGAAAACAATAAAAAATACACTCATAAATGGCCTATTAATTCTGACAATCCAAAATTTACAAAAACCATAGATGCTCGTGAACTTTGGGATACAATTATTAAATGTGCACATAATACTGCTGAGCCAGGATTAATTTATTGGGACAGACAACATTGGTATTCTACATCTTCGGTTTATCCAGGATATGAAAATACGTCTACAAACCCTTGTTCCGAAATTGCAATGCAAGGTGGAGATAGCTGCAGGTTAATTGCTTTAAATCTTTACAAATTTGTAGATAATCCGTTTACGCCTAAGGCAAAATTTAATATGAAAAAATTCTATCAAGCAACTTATGAGGGACAAAGATTGATGGATGATTTAGTAGATTTAGAAATAGAGGCTATTGAAAGAATCTTGAAGAAAGTAGAGGGTGATGAAGAACCTGAAAGTATCAAAATGGTAGAAAAAGAAACTTGGGAACTTTTACTAAAAACAGGAAGAGAAGGAAGAAGAACGGGGCTTGGATTTACTGCTTTAGCAGATATGGTTGCTGCTCTTGGTTATAAATATGACTCTGATGAATCAATTGAGTTTATTGAAAATATGATGAAAGAAAAATGTAGAGCAGAATTTGATTGTTCTATTGATATGTCCTTAGAAAGAGGAAGTTTTGTTGGTTTTGATAAAGAAATAGAAAACACATCTGAATTTGTACAAATGTTAAAAATAGAACTTCCTGATGTTTATGAAAGAATGATGAAGTTTGGAAGAAGAAATATATCTATTAGTACAGTTGCTCCTACAGGGACATTAAGCATGTTAGCTCAGACTTCTTCAGGGATTGAACCTGTATTTATGACAGACTATAAAAGAAGAAGAAAATTAAATGAAATAGATACAGAAGAAAAGGTTGATTTTATAGATGATATGGGAGATAAATGGCAAGAATTTACTGTTTATCACCACAATTTAAAAGAGTGGATAAATATTACTGGTGAAAAAGACACGACAAAAAGTCCATATTACGGAGCAACTGCTCCAGAAATAAATTGGGAACAAAGAGTAAAAATGCAGGCTGTTGTTCAAAAATATGTTACTCACTCTATCAGTTCAACCATAAACTTACCAAATGATGTTTCTGAAGCAGAAGTAAGTGATATTTATTTAGAATCTTGGAAGCAAGGATTGAAAGGAATTACAGTTTACAGAGACGGTTCTAGATCTGGAGTGTTAGTTTCATCAGATGACAAAGGAGGAAAAGAGGAGGAAAATAATGAATTTGGAGTAACTCATGCGCCTTCTAGGCCTAAAAGATTGGATGCAAAAGTAATAAGGTTCCAAAATAATAAAGAAAAATGGATGGCAGTTGTTGGACTTTTAAATGGAAAACCGTATGAAATTTTTACTGGAAAGATTGAAGATGTGTTTGTTCTCCCTCAATCTGTTGAATATGGATGGGTAATAAAGAAGAAAAGAGAGGATGGTAGTAGTCAGTATGATTTTCAGTATGAAGATACAGAGGGGTATAAAGTTACTTTCGGAGGATTATCGAGATCCTTTGACAAAGAATTTTGGAATTATGCGAAATTAATTTCAGGGATATTAAGACATGGTATGCCAATACAATATGTGGTAGATTTAATTGGGAAAATGAACCTTTATGATCAAAATATTAATACTTGGAAAAGTGGAGTTGTAAGAGCTCTTAAAACATTTATTCCTGATGGAACTAAAGCAGATGATCACACATGTTCTGAATGTGAAACAGAAGGTCTCATTTATTCGGAGGGATGTCTGAAATGTGTAAATTGCGGATATAGTAAATGTGGGTAATACATTAGTAAAGAGATCTTTTTAAGACCTCTTTTTTATAATCTATTTATGTGGATTTCATCCATTTTTGATGATTTTATATCTTTAATTTATCCAAAGATTTGTATAGGATGTAATCAATCTTTATTAAAACATGAAGAGTGTATTTGTACTATTTGTAAATTTCATATTCCAAAAACTAACCATTTTGTAATAAAGGACAATAATCTTAAAAAACTATTTTGAGGAAAAGTAGAAATAAGTAACTCAGCGGCTTTGTATGAATTTGTAAAAGACAGTTCTTTACAAAAAATGATACATGCTCTTAAATATGAAGAAAACAAAGAAGTAGGAATTTATCTAGGTGAACAGATTGCATACGAAATAGAATCTTCTCAATTTTTTAATTCTATTGATTATATTATTCCGGTACCTCTTCATCCAAAAAAAGAAAAGATAAGAGGATATAATCAAAGTCTGTATATTGCTAAAGGAATAAAAGAAATTTTGAAAATAAAGATTGATTCTAAAAGTTTGCAGAGAAAAGTTAATACTGAATCTCAAACTAAAAAGAATAAATATAGTAGGTGGGAAAATGTAGGTCAAGTATTTGAACTTATAGATAAAAATCGGTTAAGTAATAAACATATTTTGCTAGTTGATGATGTAGTTACAACCGGATCTACTTTAGAGTCGTGTATTGAAACCCTACAACAAACTGAAGGAATAAAAGTTAGTATTGTTACCATTGCACTTGCATAATAGTATCTTTGCTCATATGAAATTTACACTACATATTATTGTACTTATATTTTTAAGTAGTTGCGCTAATATAGTAGCTCCCACTGGAGGAGTAAAGGATTCTGAATCTCCGAAACTACTTAGTTCCACATCTGAAATTAATGAAAATTCTTCTGAAAAAAATGTAATTTTTGAGTTTGATGAACGAATTCAGGAACATCTTTTTGTGGAAAATTTTTATTTTTCTCCTCCATTAAAAGAAGTCTCACATAAGGTGAGTGGAAAAGAGATATACATTACAATTGCAGACACCCTTTCCAATGATTTAAAATATATTATTATCTTAAATAATTGTATAAAAGATATTACAGAGGGTAATGTATTAGAAGAATTAGAATATATTATCCCACCAAAAGATACTACACTTAATTTTTATTATCTAAATGTGAAAATTGAAAACTCATTAACAAAAGAAGATGAAAAGAATCATTGGGTTTTGTTGTATAATAGTGATGTCCCAGACTCTTTAATTTTTAAAATTACTCCGAATTATGTAAGCAAAACCGATAAAAATGGTTTTGCAAATTTTAATAACTTAATAAAAGGAAGTTATAAAATAACAAGCCTTTCAGGAGATGATTATATTTATCATGAAGATGATATTATTTCTTTTTCTGATGAATTGATAATATCTGGAACAGATACTACAATCGACCTATTTACTTTTGATCCATTATATAAAATTGATTCTGTAGAAATTATAAAAGATACAACTATTAGTGCAGGTGGCAGCCTAATTTTAAAATCTGATTTTAGTGGAAATATAATTGTACAACTACTAAAAGGAAGTAAAGTTTATATTCAAGAAAAATTTGAAAGTACTACAGATTTTACCTTAAAAAATATCCCTACAGGAGAATATACTTTAAGAGCTTTTGGGGATGAAAATAGAAATACTTTTTGGGATAGTGGGAACTGGATAGAAAAAAGACAAGCGGAAAAAATGCATTATTATTCTGAGAAAATAACTGTCCGTGAAAATTGGAATTTGGAATTAGAGTGGTTTATTGAAGAGTAAAATCATCTCTATCTTGCAAGAAATTCATTTGTCTTCTTTTTAATTTCAAATCATCTAAGCTTAAAGAAATTTGCAGAACTTCTTCTGTATTATCTGTTGCAGAAAGCAGCTCTTTGCCAAAGGAATCAAACACTTTACTGTGTCCGTTAAAAAGAGCTCCGCTTCCATCTTCTCCCACTCTATTTACTCCAATAGTATAACACTGATTTTCTATGGAACGAGCCTTTAAAAGCGTATCCCAAGCATCAATTCGTTTTACAGGCCAGTTTGCCAAATAGATAACTATATCATAATCTACATTGTTACGACTAAAAACGGGAAAACGTAAATCATAACAAATAAGCGGACATATTTTCCATCCCTGTTCTTCTATAATTAATCTTCCTTGTCCTTTTGAAATATATCTTTCTTCTTTAATAAGTGAGAATAAATGATGTTTGTCGTAAGTATGTATTTCCCCGCTTGCAGAAATCCAAACTAAACGATTAAAAACTTTTTCGTTTTTCGTTATCATTAAAGTTCCTGCTATAGCACAATTTTTTTGTTTGGAAATTTCTTGCATCCAATTAATTGTTTTACCATCCATTTTTTCTGCTAAGTGATTAGACTTAGGACAAAAAGCAGTATTAAACATTTCGGGGAGTAAAATAATATCCGTTTGTGAAATTTTGGAAATTAGTCGTTCAAAATAAGAAAGATTTTTATCTACATCTTCCCAAAAAATATGAGATTGTATAAGAGATAGGTTCAGATTTTCTTTCATAAAGCAAACTTACAGAAAATTTATGGGAAATATAAAAGAGAATAATGTCGGGGTAACAGGATTCGTGCCTATTTACTAATGTGTAAAGGAAAATAAATTTTCTCTATTTTTTGAAAATTTTCCTGAATAAAATCATAAAAGGATCAAAATATCTGTCCACTACTCTTTCTTTAAGTGGAATAATACCGTCATCTGTAATTTGAATATCTTCAGGACACACTTCTGTACAACATCTTGTAATGTTACACATCCCTGATCCATGATCTTCCTTTATTGCAGGGATTCTATCTGCATCATCCATAGGGTGCATTTCTAAACTAGCAAGACGAATCATAAATCTTGGTCCAACAAATTTATCTTGAGCTCCCTGATCTCTAATAACATGGCAAACATTCTGGCACAAATAACATTCAATACATTTTCTAAAATGCTGTGTTCTTTCCACATCTACTTGTTGCATTACAAGTCCTTTTTCTGTATTGTTTTTATTTTGAGCTGGAGAAAATGGCTTTATTTTTTGGTTTTGTTTATAATTCCAACTTACATCTGTTACTGTATCTTTTATAATTGGAAATGATTTTAAAGGAGTAATCATAATAGTCTCATCAGGGCTATATTCATTCATCCTTGTCATGCAAGCTAGTTTTGGTCTCCCATTAATTTCTACACTACAAGACCCACACTTTCCTGCTTTACAATTCCATCTGCAAGCCATATCATTTGCATCGTCTGCCTGAATTCTGTGCATTGCATCCAGCACTACCATACCTTCCGTTATATCACAATTGTAATCAACTAACTCACCCTTAGTGTTATCTCCTCTGTATATTTTGAATTTACGATTTCCCATAATTATGATTTTCTTTCTTCAGCAACTTCTGCTTCCAAATCTTCCAGCGTTGCATTTGCAATTCTTTCAAGTTCCGGATCTGCATCTTTTCTTCTTTCTTTAATCACTTGCATAGTTCCATCCTCTCCTTTTTTGCTAATGATATTATACTGATACCACTCCTCACTTTCATCTCTAAAATCATCTCTTGTATGAGCTCCTCTACTTTCTGTTCTAAGGTGTGCGGCTCTGGCTACTGCTTCTGCAGTAATTAATAAGTTTCTCATAGCAAGAGCTTCATGCCATCCAGGATTAAACTGACTGGAACCATTTGCCTTTACATTTTTATTTTTTTCTTTTAAGTTTTCAATGTTTTTGATACCTTCTTGTAATTCGGAATCTGTTCGGATAATACCCACATTATTTTGCATATTATTTTGTAAAGATTCGTGCATCAAATAAGGGTTTTCTCCTTCTTCTCTATTTAATATACTAGTTGCATTTCGGATAATTCTTTTAGCATCCTCATCACTAAATCTAGGCATTTCACTTAACTCCTTGGCATATTTAGAAGCTCCCATTCCTGCTAAATTTCCAAATACCAGTAAATCCGATAAGGAATTTCCTCCTAATCGATTTGCTCCATGCATACCTGCTGCACATTCTCCACAAGCAAAAAGTCCATCAACAGTTGACATTGTTGTATCGGCCTCTACTCGAATTCCTCCCATAAAATAATGACAAGTTGGGCCAACTTCCATTGGCTCTTTTGTAATATCTAATTCAGCTAATACCTTAAACTGATGGTACATCGAAGGTAATTTCTTTTTAATGTCCTCTGCGCTTCTTTCACTTGCAATATCCAAATACGCTCCTCCATGCTTAGATCCTCTACCTGCTTTTACTTCTGCATTAATAGCTCTTGCAACCACATCTCTTGTAAGTAACTCTGGAGGTCTTCTTGCGTCTTTATCTCCTGCTAACCATCTAGCAGCCTCCTCTTCAGTATCAGCTGTTTCATTTTTGAACTTCTCTGGAATATAGTCAAACATAAATCGTTTACCTTCACTATTTTTTAAAATCCCTCCTTCTCCTCTTACTCCTTCTGTTACTAATATTCCTTTAACAGATGGTGGCCAAACCATTCCTGTTGGATGAAATTGATTAAATTCTAAATCCATTAATTCCGCTCCAGCTTCATAAGCCATAGCATATCCATCTCCGGTATATTCCCAGCTATTTGAAGTAATTTCCCAAGCTTTTCCACCTCCCCCAGTAGCAAGTATTAATGATTTTGTTTTGAAAATAATAAACTCTCCTGTTTCTCTGTACATACAAACAACCCCAGCAACTTTTCCGCTTTCATCTTTCAAAATATCCAAAGCCGTACACTCCATATGAATGTCAATGTCTTTGTGTATTCCATAATCTTGAAGGGTTCTAATCATTTCCAGTCCTGTTCTGTCTCCTACATGAGCAAGTCTTGGGTATCTATGCCCTCCAAAATTTCTTTGGTTAATAAGACCTTCTTTTGTTCTATCAAAAACAGCCCCCCATTGTTCTAATTCTATTACTCTATCGGCAGCATGCCTAGCATGTAATTCGGCCATACGCCAAACATTCAGCATTTTCCCCCCACGCATTGTATCTCGAAAATGAATTTTCCAATGATCTCGTTTATCCACATTCCCAAGTGATGCAGCCATACCTCCTTCAGCCATTACCGTATGCGCCTTCCCTAATAAAGATTTGCATATCAAACCAACTTTTTTGGATTCTTTGGTAGCTGTTATTGCAGCACATAAACCAGCTCCTCCTGCTCCTATTACAAGAACATCAAATTCTATCTGTCTTATTTCTGAAATATCTAACATATTTATTTTTTAAATTCCCCAAGTATTTAAATCCGTTATTACTCCCATTGAAACCAGTCTGACATAAACATCAGAAAGTCCAACCCACACTAAAGAAAACCATGCAAACATTTGATGTCTTCTATTTAGATAAGTAACAACTTTCCATCTACTATGCGCATGTTCTGCAGAATGCGAGCAAGAAAAGCAATCCATTCTTCCTCCAATTAAATGTCTCAATGAATGACATCCAAAAGTATATCCTCCTAGTAATATTGGATTAATAAGTAATATGATACTACCAACACCAACACCAAATTCTCCGTTTCTAAAAAATGCCATTACTGCATCATAAGAAAGAAGAAAAATAAATATTATTGCAAAATACATAGCAAATCTGTGCAAGTTTTGAACCCATAAAATCCCTGTTTCTCCTTTATAATTTTTTTGAGGAATACCTCCAACAGCGCAAGCTGGTGGAGAAAACGTAAATGCTCTATAATATGCTTTTCTATAATAATAGCAGGTAAACCTAAAGGAGAGAGGAAATACTAAAATTAACCAAGCTGGTGAATATCCAGGTAGCCACCATAACCAATCTGGCCATTCTCCAAATAAAGCATGAGATATAGGTGGGATTCCATTCATTCCTTCTTTCAGAAATAATGGAGGTGAGTAGAAAGGAGATAAGTATCCTCCAAACCCTTCAGCGTTTACGGCTCCACTCCACCAAAAGTATTCTCCTTGCCAAGCTGCCCAAGTAGAATAAATAATAAAACTAAGTAGTCCAAAAAGCACTAACATAGGACTAATCCACCATCTGTCTTCTCTCAAAGTTGATATAAATGATTTCTCTCTTCCAATAACTTCCGACATATTATTTTATTTAATTTGGTTGGCAAATATAATATCTTTAAAATTATATTTTTAATAATAAAGAAAAAATGATGATTTTAATTAAATGAAAACTAATTGTTATCTTTGATTTTGAAAAATTATACAAAATGAAATACTTACAGGTTGATAGTCAGTTGTTTATAAATAATAGGGTAGAATTTAGTAAAAAACTGAAAGAAAATACATTAGCTATTTTTAATTCGAATGACATAATGCCAACTAATGCAGATGGTACAATTCCTTTTCGGCAGAATAACGATTTGTTTTGGCTCTCTGGAGTTGATCAGGAAGAAAGTGTATTAGTAGTGTGCCCTAACAATAAAGAAAAAGGGATTCTTTTCTTGAAAGAAACAAGCGAACTAATTGCAATTTGGGAGGGAGCAAAACTTACAAAAGAAGAAGCTTTAAACACTTCTGGGATTTCTACAGTTTATTGGCTTTCAGAAATGGAAGAGAAGTTAGAAGAACTTATTTCAAAATGTGATGGAATCTATTTGAATAAAAACATTCATAGTCGCGCTGCTTCTAAAGTACAAACAAGAGATGATCGGTTTAGAAATATGATTTTAGAAAAATATAATAAAGAAATTTTAGAGGTTGCTCCTATAATGCACGAGTTAAGAGCAATAAAATCAGACACGGAAATTTCTCTAATGCAAAATGCCTGTAATATTACTGAAAAAGGACTTAGAAGAATTCTTCCGTTTATTAATCCTGGAGTAATGGAATATGAAATTGAAGCAGAATTAATGCACGAATTCTTAAGAAACAGATCTACTGGTTTTGCCTACCAGCCAATTATTGGTTCTGGTAGAGATTCTTGTGTTTTACATTATATTGAAAATAATAAACAATGTAAGGATGGGGATATTTTACTAATGGACTTTGGTGCAGAATATGCTAATTACGCTTCTGATTTAACTAGGACTGTTCCGGTAAATGGAAAGTTTTCTGATAGACAAAAAGCAGTTTACAATTCCGTTCTTTATGTAATGAAAGAAGCTACAAAAATGCTTGTGCCAGGGACAATATTTAAAGAGTACAACAAAGAGGTTGGAAAAATAATGGAGTCAGAATTAATAAAATTAGGGTTATTAGACAAACATGATGTTCTAAAACAAGATCCTAAAAATCCTTTATTCAAAAAATACTTTATGCATGGCACATCACATTATTTAGGATTGGACGTTCATGATGTAGGTAATTTTGATTGGCCTATGAAAGAAGGGATGGTATTTACCTGCGAACCAGGAATTTATATTTTAGAAGAGGAATTAGGTATTAGACTAGAAAACGATATTTTAGTAACTGCAGATGGTCCAGATGATTTAATGAAAAATATTCCTATTGAATCTGATGAAATAGAAGATCTGATGAATTCTTAAATCTTACTCTGCCAAAACTCTATTTTTTTATAGGATCCCATCCTTGCGCAGTAATCAAGTGTGATGTGTTATCTTTTGTTATAAAGTTGTTCCCTTCTGATTTATCGGTTACATGTCCAATAACTGTAAAATCTATATCTTTCTTTATTTTCTCATAATGTTCTTGAGAAATAGTAAACAAAAGTTCATAGTCTTCTCCTCCATTAAGTGCACAAAAAATAGGATTCAGATTCATCTCTTTTGCAAGATTCATTGCTGTGTGGTCAATCGGCAGTTTGTCTTCATATATGGTAATCCCCACTTCAGATTGTTTTGATAAATGCAGAACTTCAGAAGTAAGCCCGTCTGAAATATCAATCATTGATGTTGGAACTATTTTTAGCTCATCTAAGATGTCAATAAGTTTTGTACACGCCTCTGCTTTTAGTTGCCTTTGCAAAGCGTAGTCGTTTCCTTGTAAATCTGGTTGAACTCCTGGGTTTTCTAAAAATATTTCTTTCTCTCTTTTTAATATCTGAAGCCCTAAATATGCGGCTCCTAAATCTCCAGTACAAACTACTAAATCATTAATTTTTGCTCCTTTTCTGTAGCAAACTTTCTCTTTTTCTACCTCTCCAACTACAGAGATAGAAATTATTAATCCGCTAGTAGATGAGGTGGTGTCTCCTCCAACTAAATCAACATTGTATTTTTCACAAGCTAAATAAATTCCTGAATATAGTTCTTCTATTGCTTCTATTGGAAATCTGTTCGAAAAAGCAATACTCACAGTTATTTGAGTAGCTTTCCCGTTCATAGCACAAATATCTGAAACATTTACAGCAACTGCTTTGTATCCTAAATGCTTCAATGGTGTATAAGATAGGTCAAAATGAATATTTTCAACTAACATATCTGTACTTAATAACTGGAATTTCTCTGCTGAAAAATCTAATACAGCAGCGTCATCTCCAACCCCCTTTAAACTACTTTTGTTTTTACATTTATATGATTTTGTAATATGATCAATCAAACCAAATTCACCAAGTTCAGATACTGATGTGTTTTGCAATTTATTATCTTCAAATATACTCATGCTGGCAAAGATATATATTCTTATCTCATTAGCTAGAATTTGTTTTGTTTTTGTATGTTTGCTCTAAATTAGAACAAATCTAAATAAATGATAAAAATTAGTGATTCTGCAAGAGATAGGCTACTTCATTTGCTTGAGAAAAAAGATGAAAAACAACAATTTGTAAGAGTTGGTGTAGAAAGTGGAGGATGCTCTGGTTTGAGTTATAAATTAGACTTTGACAACACTACAAATGAAGATGATGAATTAATTGATAACAATGGAATCAAGCTCTTAGTGAATAAAAAGAGTTTTTTATACCTTGTTGGTACTACCTTAGAATTTTCAGATGGGTTAAATGGAAAAGGATTTGTATTTAACAACCCTAACGCAAGCAGAACCTGTGGTTGTGGTGAGAGTTTTTCCCTATAATATTTTACGAAAATGAGTGAGAAAAAAAAGCAGTCGGAAGACGAGTTATTAGAAAAAGTAACCTCAACTGAATATAAATATGGGTTTACTACCGATATTGAATCGGATACCATTCCAAAAGGGTTAAGTGAAGAAGTGGTGCGTATTATATCATCAAAAAAGAACGAACCAGAATGGATGTTGGAATACCGATTAAATGCATATAAAACATGGCTTGAAATGGAAGAGCCAAACTGGGCAAATGTTAACTATGAAAAACCCAATTATCAAGATGTAATTTATTATTCTGCTCCAAAACAAAAACCGGTTTTAGATAGCTTGGATGATTTAGATCCAGAAATGAAAAAGACTTTTGACAAACTAGGTATTTCTCTTGAGGAGCAAAAGAAATTAGCCAATGTTGCAGTGGATATTGTAATGGATTCTGTTTCAGTAGCTACTTCTTTTAAAGAAACTTTATCAGAAAAAGGAATTATTTTCTGCTCTATTTCAGATGCAATACAAGAACATCCTAAATTAGTAAAAAAATACTTAGGAAGTGTTGTTCCAACTAGAGATAATTTCTTTTCAGCACTTAATTCAGCTGTGTTTTCTGATGGTTCTTTTTGTTACATTCCGAAAGGAGTGAAATGTCCTATGGAACTTTCAACTTATTTTAGAATAAATGAAGCTGGGACAGGTCAATTTGAACGGACACTTTTAATTGCGGATGAAGGAAGTCAAGTAAGTTATTTGGAAGGTTGTACCGCTCCTATGAGAGATGAAAATCAGTTGCATGCTGCAGTGGTAGAATTAGTCGCAATGGATGATGCAGATATAAAATATTCTACTGTTCAAAATTGGTATCCTGGAAATGATGAAGGTGTTGGTGGAGTCTTTAATTTTGTAACTAAAAGAGGAATTTGTTATAAAAATGCGAAAATTTCTTGGACACAAGTAGAAACAGGATCTGCTGTAACCTGGAAATATCCTTCTTGTATTTTAAAAGGAGATAATTCTATTGGAGAATTTTTCTCAGTAGCGGTAACCAATAATTTTCAACAAGCGGATACCGGCACAAAAATGATTCACTTGGGGAAAAACACAAAGAGTACTATTATTGCAAAAGGAATATGTGCGGGAAAAAGTAACGGTAATTATAGGGGATTGGTTCGTATTTCAAAAGGAGCTGCAAACTCCCGAAATTTTTCTCAATGTGATTCCTTGTTAATGGGTGATAAATGTGGCTCACACACATTTCCATATATTGAAGTAAAAAATAACTCTTCCAAAATAGAACATGAAGCAACCACTTCTAAAATAGGGGAAGATCAACTGTTTTATTGTAACCAGAGAGGTATTGGAACTGAGGAAGCTATTGCTCTTATAGTAAACGGATATTGTAAAGATGTGCTAAATCAATTACCGATGGAATTTGCAGTAGAAGCACAAAAATTATTAGAAATCAGCCTTGAAGGATCTGTAGGTTAAAAATAAAATATGTTAAAAGTAAAAAATTTAAAAGCAGGAATTGAGGATAGTCAAATCCTAAAAGGAATAAACTTAGAAGTAAATGCAGGAGAAGTACATGCTATTATGGGTCCAAATGGATCTGGCAAAAGTACACTAGCTTCTGTTATTACAGGAAAAGAAGAATATGAGGTAGTTGAGGGAAATATTGATTTTGAAGGTGACGATCTTTTGGAATTATCCCCTGAAGAAAGGGCGCAAAAAGGAGTTTTTCTATCCTTTCAATATCCTGTTGAAATTCCAGGTATTTCAGTTTCAAACTTTATTAAAACATCAATTTCAGAGCAAAGAAAAGCAACTGGAATGAAACCAATGACTACTAAAGATTTATTGAAAATGATGCGAGATAAAATGGAGTTGTTAAATATTAAAAATGGATATCTCTCGAGAAACATGAATGAAGGTTTCTCAGGAGGAGAAAAGAAAAGAAATGAAATTTTCCAAATGGCAATGTTAGAACCTAAATTATCTATTTTGGACGAAACTGATTCTGGATTGGATATTGACGCTCTTAGAATTGTTGCAAATGGTGTAAACAAACTAAAAAACAAAAATAATGCAACAATAGTAATTACACATTACCAAAGATTGTTGGATTATATTGTTCCAGATTTTGTACACGTTTTACATAACGGAAGAATCATAAAATCTGGAGGGAAAGAATTAGCTTTAGAGTTAGAAGAAAAAGGATATGATTGGATAACTAAAGAATCGGATAAAAAGTGGGATTAATTGAAAATTTAAAATCGTATTCTGAAGAGATTCAGATATCTGATGACAAGAAAGATCTTCTTGACTCTTTTCTATCAAACGGATTTCCGACAACTAAAGATGAAGAGTGGAAATACACTTCCTTAAAAAAGGTAATTGCTAATGAATATAATATTGAAAATAAAGGACAAGTTGTTGATGATTCAGTAATCGAAAAATATTCTCTAGGATTTGAGAACCAAATTATCTTTTCAGATGGAAAACTCATAAATACTCCAACAATAAAAGGTGTGAGTATAAGTGGTTTTTCTGAATTTGAAAGTAATACAAATGATAGTATACTAGATCTTAACAAATCTCTTTCTCAAAATGGATTTACTATTTCGGTAGATAAAAATACAGTGGTAGAAAGCCCAATTGAAATCCTATTCATATCAACTACTGAAACTAATTTTTCTCAATATAGAAATCTAATCTCTATTGCGGAAAATGCGGAAGTTAAATTTGTAGAAAGAATACAAAATCTTAACAATTCGTCTTCTTTTGTCAATAATTTTACTCGAATAAATTGTGATAAGAATACAAAAATAGAATACAATAAAATACAAAATAATACCTCTGAATCACAACTAATTGACACTGTAAATGTATATCAAGAACAAGATTCAACTTGTGATATTAATACACTTCTTTTTGGGGGTTCGTTCACGAGAAATAATCTAAATTTTGAACAAAATGGATTCAATTGCGAAAGTAATATGAATGGAGTTTCGGTGTTAGATAATAATCAGCTAGCAGATAATCATACTTTTGTAGACCATAAGAGTGCTCATTGCAGAAGTAATGAAATGTATAAAGGTATTTACTTGGATAATTCTAAGGGGGTTTTTAATGGTAAGATTATGGTGCGTCCTGATGCACAAAAGATTGACGCTTTCCAATCGAACAACAATCTGTTGCTTAGCGAAAATTCTAGCATTGATAGCAAACCACAATTGGAAATTTATGCTGATGATGTAAAATGTAGTCATGGTTGTACTATTGGTCAATTAGATGCTGACGCTCTTTTCTACATGAGAAGTAGAGGAATTGGTGTTGAAGAAGCAAAAGCAGTATTGACATATGCATTTGCTTCTGAAGCAATTGAAAATATATCAGTTGATCAGGTGAAGTTATTATCCAAAAAACTACTTGCTCAAAAACTAAATGTTGAATTAGATTTTAGTGTATAAATGCTGGATGTTAGTAAAATACGATCACAATTTCCTATATTAAGCCGAAAGGTAAACGGGCAGAATTTGGTGTATTTTGATAATGGAGCAACTACTCAGAAGCCACAAATAGTAATTGATGCGGAAAGTAAATATTATGCAAATCAAAACTCAAATGTTCATAGAGGTGTTCATTTTCTAAGTGGGCTGGCTACAGATAAATTTGAAGAATCACGAAGTACTATTCAAAATTTTATTGGAGCAAAACATAAGCATGAAATCATCTTTACTAAAGGGACAACTGATTCAATTAATCTAGTTGCGAGCGGATTCAAAACCTTTTTAAATAAGGGGGATGAAATTATTATTTCGGAACAGGAACATCACTCCAATATTGTGCCATGGCAAATCTGTTGCGAACAAAGTGGATCAAACTTAAAAGTAATTCCTATTCTGGATAATGGAGAAATGGATATGGATTTTTTTTACAATCTCCTTTCTGAAAACACAAAATTAGTAGCGGTTTCTCATATTTCAAATGCACTAGGAACAATAAATAATGTTGAAAAAATAATTGAAAAATCTCATTCGGTTGGAGCAAAAGTGTTAATTGATGGAGCTCAAGCTGCTTCTCATATTTCCTTAAATATGCAAAAATTAGACGCTGATTTCTATTGCTTTTCTGCCCATAAAATGTTCGGACCAACTGGAGTTGGTATATTATATGGTAAAGAAGATATCTTAAACGCATTACCTCCATATCAAAGTGGTGGGGAAATGATAAAAGAAGTTAGTTTTAGCGGCACTACTTATGCCGATTTACCTCATAAATTTGAAGCTGGCACTCCAAATATTTCTGGAGTAGTTGCTTTTAAATCTGCAATTGATTTTATATCTAATTTAGAGGTTAATAAGATTGCAAAATATGAAGAAGAACTCTTGCAATATGCAACATCTGAACTCCTAAAAATTGAAGGAATAAGAATTTACGGAACTTCTAAAAAGAAATCTGCTATTATATCTTTTAATCTTGAAGGGTTACATCCTTATGATATTGGTATGATTGTAGATAAAATGGGAATTGCTATCAGAACTGGACACCATTGCGCGCAACCAATTATGGAGAGATTTAATATCCCTGGAACGGTAAGAATTTCGTTAGCGGTTTATAATACAAAAGAAGAAGTTGATCTTTGTATAAATGCTATTAAAAAGGCAAAAATAATGTTGTCGTAATGCATACCATTAACGAAATACAAAAAGAAATAATAGAAGATTTTGCAATGTTTGAAGATTGGATTCAGAAGTACGAATACCTTATTGATTTAGGAAGGGAATTAGCTCCAATTGATCAGAAATACAAAATATCAGAAAATTTGATAAAAGGATGTCAGAGTAGAGTTTGGCTACACGCAGAATACGCTGAAGGAAAAATTATTTACACTGCAGATAGTGACGCAATCATGACTAAAGGAATTGTTGCTATATTAATAAATGTTCTTTCGGGGCAAAATCCATCTGAAATTGCAACTGCAAAACTAGACTTTATAAACGAAATAGGATTGAAAGAGCAGCTTTCCCCTACTCGCGCAAACGGATTAGTTTCTATGATAAAACAAATGAAATTATATGCAATAGCATTTAGTAAACAACAATGAAAAAAGAAAAGAAATTACAAAAAATTGGTGAACAAATTATTGAAATAATTTGTGAAATTTACGATCCAGAAATACCTGTAAATATATATGCTCTTGGGTTAATATATGATGTTGAAGTAAGTGATGATTATGATGTGAAAATTACCATGACTTTAACCTCCCCAAATTGCCCTGTAGCAGAAACCTTACCTGTAGAAGTTGAAGAAAAGTGTAAGGTTGTTCCTGATGTAAAAGATGTGAAAGTAGAAATTGTTTTTGAACCAATATGGACAAAAGATATGATGAGTGAAGAAGCTAGATTAGAACTTGGAATGCTGTAAAAATGGCTGGAGAAATTATAAATAGAGTTTCAAATAGTCAATTAATTACAATTGACTTAACAGATTATGCGCCTAAAGTTTCAGTAAAAGAATTGGATATTAAAGATTTTCTTTTTCAAGGAATTGTACTAAAAGAAAAAGAATTCAGAGTAAATTTAAAAGAATTTGATTTCTCTAATTACACCAACAAAACTGTTGCTCTCAATTGTAGTGCAGATGCAATTGTACCAATGTGGGCTTTTATGCTAGTTACGTCTTATTTAAATAATATTGCTTCCGAAATTCATTTTGGAACAAAAGAAGAGGTTTTTCAAAAAAAAATCTCTGATAATATTAACTCTATTGACGCTTCCGAATTTGAAGGTAAAAAAGTAATTGTAAAAGGATGTGGAAATATTCCTCTAAGTGAAAGTTTGTATATTGCTATTACACAAAAATTGCAAAATAGTGTAAGTAGTTTAATGTTTGGAGAGGCTTGTTCAGCGGTTCCTGTTTTAAAAAACAAAAAATGAATCCAAAAATTTTAGAAGTAAATAAAAATATACAATCCTATAAAGAGGAAATTGTAAATCATCCTTTATACAGCCAATTGAATACCATTGAGGACGTACAGAAACTCATGGAAATTCATGTGTATGCTGTTTGGGATTTCATGTCCTTATTAAAAGGATTACAAATTGAATTGACTTGTACTAAAATTCCTTGGAAACCCATTGGAGAGAACAAAACAAGAAGATTAATAAACTCTATTGTTCTGGAAGAGGAAAGCGATGTAGATTCAGAAGGAAATCCTTCTTCACACTATGAAATGTACTTAGACGCCATGAAAGAATGTGGAGCTAATACATCTGAAATTGAAAGTTTTGTAAATAGTGTTTCTGGTATAAATATACCAAAAGTAAATACAGCTATTGACTCATTTTTATCTAATACTTTTGATATTTTAAATAGTGGGGAGGCTCATAAAATTGCAGCAGCCTTTACTTTTGGGCGTGAAGATTTAATACCAGATATGTTTACTGCTATTGTAAATGATTTGAGTAAAGAACATAAACTTGATAAGTTTGTTTACTACCTAGAAAGACACATAGAATTAGATGGAGGAGAGCATGGTCCTTTGGCGTTGGAACTCATTATCAATTTATGTGGAGAGGACGAGCAAAAATGGAAAGAAGTAGAAGAAACTGCTATTTCCTGTTTAGTAGCCCGTAAAGAATTGTGGGATCTGGTTTTAAAAGAACTTAATTAATCTACTTTCCTTCTTCAAAAGTTTTAATAGAGTGTTCAACTGACTGATTGATTTGGTTCAATTCTTTGGCAGTAAAATCACGATAAGTGCCTACAGGAACATCTAGTTTGATATTCATTATCCTTACTCTTTTTAGTTTTTTTACATCATATTCCAAGTACTCACACATCCTACGGATTTGTCGGTTTAACCCTTGGGTTAAGATGATCTTGAATGTATTTTTCCCGGTCTGTTTTACTTTACATTTTCTGCTAATAGTATCCAAAATAGGAACTCCATTACTCATTTCTTCTATAAATTCCTTGGTTACTGGCTTGTGTACCGTAACTTCATATTCCTTTTCATGATTGTTACGAGCACGCAAAATCTTATTTACAATATCTCCATCATTAGTTAAGAAAATAAGTCCTTCTGAAGGTTTATCTAATCTGCCAATTGGAAAAATTCGTGTTGGGTAATTTATAAAATCGATAATATTATCTCTTTCTCTAACTTGGTCGGTAGTACAAACAATTCCAACTGGTTTATTAAAAGCCAGATAAACCATCTTTTTCTTTTTGGCTCTGTGTACTACTTTTCCATTTACACTTACCTGATCTTCTTCTGAAACTTTAGTGCCCATTAATGGCACTTCTCCATTTATTTTTACCCTTCCTTGCTCTATTAATTTATCTGCCGCTCTTCTGGAGCAAAAACCAATTTCAGATAAAAATTTATTAATACGAGTAAGTTTTTTGTCTTCCATTATTTCAGTTTTGAAGCGATAAAAGAGGTAGTCCAAGCGGCTTGAAAGTTAAATCCTCCTGTAATTCCGTCTATATCTAAAATTTCTCCTGCAAAGTAAAGGTTTTTAATGTGTTTACTCTCCATAGTTTTTATATTAATGCTTTCTAAACTAATACCTCCACAAGTTACAAACTCTTCCTTAAAAGTAGTTTTTCCTTTTACATGATAGGTGTCGTTACAAATTATCTGAATCAATTTATTCAATTGTTTTTTTCCTAATTCTCCCCAAGGTTTTTCTTCCAATAATTGAGATCGTTCTAACAAATAACCCCACAATCTTTTAGGAAAATTAAAGGGACGTATATTAAATAGTTTCTTCTTCGTATTTTCCTTAATAACGGATTGAAAATATTCCCTTAACTCTTCAAAATTACTCTCTCCACACCAAGAAATATTTATATTAAAATCATATTTCTTATCAGAAAGAATTCTAGCTCCAAAAGAGGAGAGTTTTAAAACAGCAGGACCGCTCATTCCCCAATGAGTAATTAAAAGAGCTCCTTTGTTTTTAAGTTTTGTGCTCTGAATACTTACTGATGCTTCCGGAACTGAAAGTCCCATTAACTTTGTTATTTTCTCATTCGGAATATTAAAAGTAAAAAGGGAGGGGACAGGGTTTTCTATTTTATGTCCTAAGGTTTTAATCCAATTAAATCCTTCTAGTTTTGAAGAACCACCTGTACAAACAATCACTTTATCAAAAAGTAGGTTTTGTCCGTTTACTTCCAAATTTATTTTCTCTTCTTCCTGTTTTATAGAATTAACCCCAGATTTTAATTGAACTTTTATTCCTAATCTTTCTGTTTCTGATATAAATAAATCGTAAATAGTTTGGGAGGTGTTTGATTTCGGAAACATCCTTCCATCTTCTTCTGAAACAATTTTTACCCCTCTACTTTCAAACCAATTTATGGTGTTTTGATTATTGAAAATTCCAAATAATTTTTTGAGTTGTTTTTCTCCTCTGGGATAAGATTTTGAAAATCTAGAAATAGAAGTTTCAGAATTGGTAACATTACACCTTCCTCCTCCAGAAACCAATACTTTAGAAAGAAGTTTACTTGTTTTTTCAAAAAGAACTACATCTGAATTTGGGAAATGTTCTTTTGTATTTATTGCTGTAAAAAATGCAGCCGCTCCGCCTCCAATAATTGCGGTTTTCATCTATCCAACTTTAACCCCTTTATCTTCTAGGTGTTTTTTAATATCTTCTAGTTTTCCTTCTGGAATTGCGTCAATTAGTTTTTTGGTATATTCTGTTTGAGGATCATTATAAATTTGATCTGCATCACCCATTTCTTCAATTTTTCCGTCTTGCATAACTAGCATTCTATCGCTCATGTATTTTACTACAGAAAGGTCGTGAGAGATAAAGATATATGTAAGTCCAAACTCTTCTTTTAATTCATTAAGAAGGTTTAAAACTTGAGCTTGTACCGAAACGTCTAATGCTGAAACCGATTCATCACAAATAATAAATTTAGGGTTTACCGCAAGTGCTCTTGCAATACCAATTCTTTGTCTTTGTCCTCCAGAAAATTCATGAGGATATCGGTGAAAATGAGATGGATCCAGATTTACTCGTGCAAGTAACTCTTCTACTCTCTTTTTTCTTTGCTCATCATTTTCTAAAATTCCATGAACCTGCATGGGTTCCATAATAGCGTTTCCAATAGTCATTCTTGGGTTGAGTGATGAATAAGGGTCTTGGAAAATTATTTGAACTTCTTTTCGAAATTCTCTAAGTTCTTTTGCGTCCATTTTTGCAATATCCTTTCCTTTATAAATCATCTCTCCTTCAGTAGGTTCTTCTAGCCTGATAATAGTTCTTCCTATTGTAGTTTTACCACAACCAGATTCTCCTACAAGTCCTAAGGTTTCTCCTGGATATACATCAAAATTAACATTGTCTACCGCTTTTACATGAGAGCTAATTCCTCCAAAAAATCCGTTTCTGATAGGGAAATATGTTTTTAAATTTTTAATCTTCAGAATTGGCTCTTTTGCAAATAATTCTTTTTGTTTTACTGCTCTTGCAGAATTTGGTATAGCTAAATCCTTTGTAAATTCTTCTACTGTAATATCGTTTTCAATCATTTTTCCGTTTTCATCTTCCTTCATAAAATCGGAAACAGTAGGTAAAAATTTATATCTTTTATCTAATGGAGGACGGCAAGCAAGAAGTCCTTTTGTATAGGGGTGTTGAGGGTTTGAAAAAATATCCCATACATTTCCTTGTTCTACAATATTACCTTTGTACATCACTACAACTTTGTCGGCAAGCTCTGCAATTACACCCAAATCATGCGTAATAAATAGAATCCCCATATCTCTTTCTGTTTGTAGTTTTTGCATTAGTTGTAAAATGGTCTTTTGTACTGTAACATCCAGAGCTGTAGTTGGTTCGTCTGCAATAAGTACAGATGGCTGACAACTCATTGCCATAGCAATCATAACCCTTTGTTTTTGTCCTCCTGAAATTTGATGGGGATATGTGCTAAAAATTCTTTCCGGATCTGGAAGTTGTACTTCTTCAAAAAGTTTTATAGTAAGATCTTTTGCCTCATGTTTATTCATATTCTGGTGTAACATAATTGCTTCTACCACCTGATTTCCACACGTAAAAACCGGATTCAATGAAGTCATTGGCTCTTGGAAAATCATGGCAATATCATTACCTCTATGTTTTCTTATTTCCTCCTCAGAAATTTTTAATAAATCAACAGATTCTCCATCATCTTTATGGAAAATAATCTCCCCTCCGGAAATTTCTCCTGGAGGAGAAGGAATCAAACGCATAGCTGAAAGGGAAGTAACTGATTTTCCAGATCCTGATTCTCCAACAATCCCTATGGTTTCTCCTTTGTTAAGAGTAAAGCTTATTCCATTTACAGCTCTTACTACTGTGCCTTCTGTTTTAAATTCGGTAACTAAATTTTTGAATTCCAATAATGTGTCTGCCATTTTATGTTTTTTTCTTTTGAGCGTATAAAAGTAGTTTTTCTTTATCAGTTATACAAATTCTATGTTTTCTTCTTTAATTAGATCTTTCCCTTTATATTTTAAAAGGAGTTGAGCTACTGTAAGAGTATCTTTCTGACAATATATTCTTATCCGGTCCAAATCTTTTTCTTCATAATATACTCTAGCAACCTGACTTCCGTCAATATCATCTTTTGGGGTGGAAATATCAAAAAGTGCTGCCAACAATTTTATGGAGGTGAAGTTTTTATAATCTCCAAAACGCCAGAGTTCCATTGTATCTAAATGTTTTATCTCCCATGGTTTTTTGCCAGAAATATCTAAAAGTTTAGGTAGTTTTAATCCATTTATAAGTGTTCTTCTTGCAATAAAAGGAAAGTCGAATTCCTTTCCATTATGAGCACATAAAACGGATAAATCATCATTAAATTTGTTTTTTAAAAGATGGTTAAACTCCTGTAAAATTATTTTTTCATCATCCCCATAAAACGATTTTATTCTGAAATGGGACTCTTTTTTTTCTGTAAATAAATAACCAACTGAAATACAGATGATTTTTGCAAATTCTGCCATAACGCCAGCTTTCTTTTTATAATATTCAGATGGAGTAAACTCTTCTTTTCTTTGCCAAGCTGTTTTCTCCTCCCAAAGCTTTTGGAATATTGGAGATAGTTCCTCAAAATTGTATTCACAGGGAACTGTTTCTATATCTAAAAAAAGTACTTTATTTAAGCTTAGGTTTTCTAACATTTAATCATACATTTCTAGTGCTGCGTCTATAAATTGGTAGAAGTCTTCATGATGACCATCTTCTAAACTTTTTCCATATTTTCTTCCTAATCTTACTATAATCATATCTTTATCTGGAATACAAATAACATATTGCCCCCATAAACCTCTTGCATAATAAATATCTAAATCCTTATAGTTTGTAATCCAAAACTGATATCCGTAATTTAAGTTTTTGTTTCCATCTTTATCTAGTAAATCTGCAGCAGAGGTCGCTTGTGAAACATAAGTAGAATCAATAATTTGTGTTCCGTTCCAATTACCATTATTCATATATAGCTTCCCGATTCTAGCAAAATCTCTAGCATTTGAATTGATGCAACAAAAAGCTTTTTCATCTCCTCCTTTGGTGTCGGTGTTCCATAAGGCTGGATGTTTTGCTCCCATTGGAATCCAAAGTTTTTCAGATGCATATTCATTAATAGATTTTCCTGTTGTACTTTCTAGAATAAAGGCTAGTAATTGAGTATTACAACTATAGTATTTAAATACTTTTCCGGGTGGCTCAATCACTTTTAAATTCATAACTAATTTTTTCAAATTGTTCCCATAATACGCTTCTGCAATTTTACCTAATGGATTATAATAACTTTCGTTCCAATTAAGTCCAGAACTCATAGTTAACAAATTTTTTATTGTAAGGAGTTTTTCTTTTTCTCCACAATATTCTGGTAAAAAATCACATACTTTTTGATCTATATTTATTATATTATCTTTAATTGCAACTCCTACCAAGGTAGAAATATAACTTTTTGACATAGAAAAAGAATTAGAAGCGCTATCTTCTGAATATCCATGCCAATACTCTTCATATGTAATACTGTCATTTATTATTACCAAAAAAGCAACTGTTTCTAGTTCTTTATTGGTGGGTTTTATAAATTCTGGTAAATTTACTTTATTGTAGTCTTTTGCTATTAGCCACTCTTCATAGGTTCCTGCCTCAATTGTATTTGCTGGAAAATGAACAAAATCATGAATGTATGAAGAGGTGTGTCCTTTTAAATAAGTAATTGAAATTGCTTTGTATATCCAACTTTTCCCACTAATCAGAATTAACAAATTAATTGCTATAATAATGAATAATAAATATTTTACTATTTTTTTCATTTTAGATTATTTCTATTTCAAATAAACGAACTAAATGAGTTTTTAGTTTGTTTTTTACTTCTGTTATATCCATTTCTTGTCCCAACTCCTTTTTTAAAGATGTGACTTTTTTATCTATAATACCACAAGGCACAATATTTCCAAAATAAGAAAGATCTGAATTTACATTAAAGGCAAATCCGTGCATACTAACCCACCTACTATTTTTCACTCCCAAAGCACAAATTTTTCTTGCATTTGGAGTTCCTACATCAAACCAAACCCCAGTTTCTCCTTTAGACCTTTCTGCACTTAAACCATAGTCCGATAAGGTTAGTATTACCGCTTCTTCCAAGAATCTTAAGTATTTATGAATGTCGGTAAAAAAGTTTTCTAAATCTAGTATCGGATATCCTACAATTTGTCCTGGTCCATGATAAGTAATATCTCCTCCTCTGTTAATTTTATGAAAAGTTGCTCCCCTACTTTTAAGATATTCTTCATTTACTAATAAATTCTTTTCGTCTCCACTCTTCCCTAGTGTGTAAACATGTGGATGTTCACAAAAAAGTAAATAATTATTTGTCGGATTGATTGTGTTTTCCTTCCTGTTTTTTGATTTTACTTTCAGAATCCCTGAAAAAAGATCTTCCTGATAATCCCAACATTTTTTATAATCAATCAGTCCTAAATCTTCAAATTTTACTTTTTTATTCATTAAACTTTTGATAACTCTCCTTTCAAAAAATTAATTACATCAATTTCAATTGCATCAACATTATTCATTTCAGACAAATACCAACTTACCCAATCTCCTAAATTAATATGATACAGAGTGTTTTCTATTTGAGAGTCTCCTTTACTCCAAACTTCTGTAATATTATTCGTGAATTTCGAAATTACTTTTCTGTTTATGTCCATTCTGATTTGATTTCTATCAAAATCTGATTTATTGCGGAAATATACTACCGCTAAATCATCAACATTTGTTCTCCATCCTAACAGTTCGTTGTGGTTCATTTCAGGAACAACATGATGCCAACACAACATTTTACTGTTTTCATTTATTTGCTGACGAAAACGTACCGCTACTCCTTCAAATCCTTGAGCAACATAAATGACGGGGGTTTTTTGGTACATTTTTTTTGCTAATTCCATAGCTTTGTCTTGAATGTCTTCTTTTTCAGAATTTAGTAGTGAAATGGAATTTGTAAAATCTGATTTAAATGAATTGTCTATTATTCCGTAATGATTCAACACATAAAAAAGTTCAGTAAAAGCGTATCCGAACATTGCTCTTGGTGGGTGTCCTCCAGGAATGATTATATGATTATAATTATTTTCTTCTGCAATAGTTTTTAATTTTCCTCCGGAAGTAATTATACAAATTTCTGTATTTCTGTTTTGGCATTTTTCCAAAGCATATATAGTTTCTTCAGTATTTCCAGAATAAGATGAAGCAATTACTAAAGTATTTTCATCAACAAAATTTGGAATACTATAATCTTTAGTTGCTAAAATTGGAATATTTGCTTTTGAAGAAATAATATCATTTATAATAGTTCCTCCAATTCCAGATCCTCCTAGTCCGCAAATTAAAATATTATTAAATTTTTTATCTAATTTTTTTAAGTTTGACGCATCTCCAATTTCCATTGCTTCTGTTAAATGATTTGTAAAATCATTAATATAATCGTTCATTTTCATCTTTTCCGTTTTTATTTTATTAAGGAAGCACAAATTACAAAATATTAGGAGAAAAGAATTCTTATCTTTGCAAAAAATTTACAAATGGATAGAGAACTTTCCGAACAAGAAATAGTAAGAAGAGAAAGCTTACAAAAACTAATAGATCTAGGTATAAATCCATACCCTGCAGATACGTTTGCTGTAAGTAATACATCTGAAAATATAAAAAAGAGCTATGTTGATGGTGCTGAAACTGAGGTAATAATAGCTGGAAGATTGATGAGCAGAAGAGTTATGGGTAAAGCGTCTTTTGCTGAAATACAAGATAGTGAGGGAAGAATTCAAATTTATGTAAATAGAGATGAAGTCTGTGAAGGAGAGGATAAGACTATGTACAATACTGTATTTAAAAAACTTTTGGATATTGGTGATATTATTGGAATAAAAGGAACTGTTTTCACTACAAAAGTTGGTGAAATTTCAATAAAAGTTAAAAATCTAACCGTTCTTACAAAAACTTTAAGGCCACTGCCTCTTCCAAAAGTAGATACGGACGGAGCTATTCATGATGCTTTTACAGATCCTGAAAAAAGATATAGACAAAGATACGTAGATTTGGTGGTCAACCCTGATGTGAAAGATGCGTTTATCAAGAGAACTCAACTTACAAATTCAATGAGATCTTTCTTAAATGAAAAAGGATATTTAGAAGTAGAGACTCCAATTTTACAACCTCTTTATGGTGGTGCTGCGGCAAAACCATTTAAAACACATCATAATACTTTAGATATGGAATTATATCTAAGAATTGCAAACGAACTTTATCTGAAGAGATTAGTTGTTGGTGGATTTGATGGGGTTTATGAGTTTTCTAAAGATTTTAGAAATGAAGGAATGAGTAGATTTCATAATCCTGAATTTACACAAATGGAGCTTTATGTTGCTTATAAAGATTATTCTTGGATGATGGATTTAGTAGAAGAAATGGTAGAGAAAATTGCTATGGATTTACATGGTACAACTGAAGTAAAAGTGGGTGAAAATATCATCAATTTTCAAAGACCTTGGAAAAGATATACAATGTATGAAGCAATTGAGCATTTTACAGGTATTGATATCTCAGAAATGAATGAAGAAATAATGTCTGAAACTGCTAAGAAATTAGGAGTTAAGGTTGATAAAAGTATGGGTAGAGGAAAGTTAATTGATGAAATTTTTGGTGAAAAATGTGAAGGAGAATTAATTCAACCAACATTTATAACTGATTACCCTGTGGAGATGTCTCCGTTAGCTAAAAAACATAGAGAACACGACGGTTTAGTGGAGCGTTTTGAAGCTATTTGCAATGGAAAAGAAATTTGCAATGCATTTTCCGAACTTAATGACCCAATCGACCAAAGAGCAAGATTTGAAGAGCAATTAGAACTTGGAAAAAAGGGAGATGAAGAAGCGATGGTTCTTGATGAAGATTTCTTAAGAGCTATTGAATATGGAATGCCTCCAACTGCTGGTTTGGGAATTGGAATTGATCGATTAAGTATGATTATGACAAACTCTAATTCTATTCAGGATGTGCTTTTCTTCCCACAAATGAAATCTGAAAATAAAAATGATTAATCTTTAATGGTTTAGATAACTTAAAAATCTATTAATACGAATTAATAAAAACCCATCCAAATGGACAAACAGTTCGAAAAAGAATTAGAAAAAACTAATAAATTTGTTAGTTTGGTTTACGATAAAATGAATTTATTTCCAAATCCTAATAAGGAAATTAATGATATTACCGCTAAAGGACTTACATCTAATAAATTAAAACACGGATCAAGATATTGTCCATGTTTTGTTGTGATTGGAGAAACTAAGGAAGAGAAAAAAAAATTAAATGATAGGGTGTGTCCGTGTAAACCTGCTTTAGAAAAAGAGATCCCAGAAGATGGTGTATGTCATTGTGGTATATTTTGCACTTCTAGTTATATAGATAATTATGTTAAAGCAGATGTCTCTATGGTTGAACATAAATTAAATTTAAATTCTGAAAATCTAAATCCTTTATTTAAAAAAGATGAAATAAATTCAGTAGAGTTAGTTGATTTGTTAGATGGTAGAAATAGTAGATTAATAAATTTTATTTTAATTGATGTAAGGGAAATAATTGAAAATGATACTAAAATGATAATTGGAATGGATTATCTGATTCCTACATCTGATTTGGGTAATGGTTTAGATAGTATCTCTGATAAAAAAGAGGAAAATATAGTAGTTCATTGTCATTCTGGATCTCGTTCTGCTAAGGTTCAGGAAATTATGAAAAGTATAGGATTTAAAACAGTTGTAAATTTAAGTGGTGGAATCGTTTCCTATGGAGGAGAAACAAAATAAAAAAAATATAGGAGTAATTGGTGGAGGTAGTTGGGCTACATCTATTGTAAAAATGCTTTGCGAAAATGTTAACTCTATAAATTGGTGGATGAGAAATGAAGATTCTATCAGTCATATTGAAACTTACGGACACAACCCAAATTACATCTCAGATGCCGAACTAAAAAAGGAAAAGTTAAATATAAGTTCCGATATAAATAGTGTAATTGAAAATTCTGATTTAATTGTTCTTGCTGTTCCTTCTGCATTTCTAAAATCTACTTTAAATAATTTAAATGTTTCTCTAAAAGAAAAAATTATTGTTTCTGCAATTAAAGGGATTGTTCCTGAAAACAATACTATTGTTGGGGAATTTATTCATAATCAATATGATGTTCCTTATAAAAATATTGGAGTGCTAACTGGTCCTTGTCATGCGGAAGAAGTTGCCCTAGAGAGACTTTCTTATTTAACTGTTGCTTGTAGTGATGTAGAAAAAGCAGAGTTTTTTGCAAATTCTATTTCGGGAAGGTATATTAAAACTAATGTTTCAGATGATATTTATGGAACAGAGTATTCATCTGTTCTGAAAAATGTAGTAGCTCTAGCTTCTGGAATTTGTCATGGTTTAGGTTATGGAGATAATTTTCAGGCAGTATTAATTTCTAATGCAATTAGAGAAATAAAACGCTTTGTTGATAAGGTTCATCCGATTAATAGAGATATAAAAGAATCTGCTTATTTGGGAGATTTATTAGTAACCGCTTATTCTCAATTTAGTAGAAATAGAACTTTTGGAGAAATGATTGGAAGGGGGTATAGTGTAAACTCTGCTCAACTACAATTAAAAATGATTGCGGAAGGATATTATGCAGTAAAATGTATTTCAGAAATAAATGAAAAACTAAATGTAGAGATGCCAATTAATCAAGCGGTTTATAATATTTTATATAATAGAAAATCTGTCCGAAAAGAAATAGCTAATTTGACTGAAAAATTAAATTAAAGTTTCATCTCTGGAATTTTACCTTCAATAATTAAATCTGCTTCCGTTAAATTTTTTATTTCTTCAACAGAAACTCCTGGAGCTCTTTCTAAAAGTTTAAACCCTTTATCTGTAACTTCCAAAACAGCAAGGTTTGTAACTACTTTTTTTACGCAATTAACCCCTGTAATTGGGAGGGTACAGGTTTTCAGAATCTTACTTTCTCCTTTTCGGTTTGAATGCATCATAGCTACAATAATATTTTCTGCTGAAGCTACTAAATCCATAGCTCCTCCCATTCCTTTTACCATTTTCCCTGGTATTTTCCAATTAGCAATATCTCCATTTTCCGATACTTCCATAGCTCCCAAAACGGTAAGTTGAACATGTTTTCCTCTTATCATTGCAAAAGATATAGAGGAATCAAATAAAGCGGCTCCTAGAAGTGTAGTAATAGTTTGCTTTCCTGCATTAATCATATCTGGATCTTCCTCTCCTTCAAAAGGAAATGGTCCCATTCCTAAAACTCCATTTTCTGATTGAAACTCAATATCAATTCCTGTTGGTATAAAATTCGCTACAAGAGTTGGTATTCCAATTCCTAAATTCACATACATGTTATGTTTTAACTCTTGAGATATTCTCTGTGCTATTTGGTTTTTATCTAAAGCCATTATTCTCTTTTTCTGACGGTTCTTTGTTCAATTCTCTTCTCATAATTTTCTCCTTGTAATATTCTTTGTACAAAAATTCCTGGAGTATGTATTTGGTTGGGGTCTAATTCTCCTACAGGAACTAATTCCTCTACCTCAGCAACGGTAATTGTTCCTGCCATTGCCATAAGAGGATTAAAATTTCGAGCTGTTCCTTTAAAAATTAGATTTCCAGCAGCGTCTCCCCTCCAAGCTTTTACAAAAGCAAAATCAGCTGTAAGTGCCGACTCTAAAATATGAGACTTACCATTATATTCTCTTACCTCTTTTCCTTCAGCAACTTCAGTTCCATATCCAGCTGGAGTAAAAAACGCTGGAATTCCAGCACCTCCAGCTCTACATCTTTCCGCTAAACTACCTTGTGGAATTAGGTCCACCTTTAGTTCTCCACTTAACATTTGTCTTTCAAACTCTTCGTTTTCTCCTACATAAGAAGATATCATTTTTTTTATTTGTTTTCTTTTAAGTAATAGTCCTAACCCAAAATCATCAATACCAGCATTATTTGAAATACAGGTAAGTCCAAATAAATCCATTTTTGAAAGTTTTGAAATAGCGTTTTCTGGAATTCCTGAAAGTCCAAATCCCCCAAACATAAAAGTCATGTTACTTTCTACTCCTATTAAGGCTTGGTTAATATTATTTACAACTTTATTTATCATAATTAAAAATCTTCATTTGCGTCTTCATCAAATATTATAGATTGAATCTCATTGCAATTCATCTTTTCTTCTATATAGTTTCTTGTATCAATATCGTATTCAAATATATCTTGTTCTGTTACACTAATTATTGTTTCGTCATCATAAATTTTCCTCATAAATTTACCAAAAATTGGCAAAGCTGTATGAGATCCATATCCCTTTTCATTATTAAAATGAGCTGCCCTGTCTTCGCATCCAACCCAAACTGCTGTTACTAAATTTGGAGTAATCCCAACAAACCAACCATCAGAATAATTTTGTGTGGTACCAGTTTTTCCTCCTATTTCTGCTTTTATATTATATTTCCTTCCTCTTAAACTCATTCCGGTTCCTCTATATCCAATTGTTTCTCCTTTTTTATTGCCTTCTAAATATTTTTCTTCGCTTCTTACTCCTTGAACTACTCCTTTTAGTAATTCAACCATTATTGCAGCTGTTTGGTCACTTAAAACTTTTTTTATCTCTATGGAGAACTCTTCTAAAACATTACCATCTTTATCTGTAATTTTTGTTATAAATAATGGTTCTGTGTAATTTCCATTATTTACAAAAGTAGAGTAGGCAGCTGTTATTTCTTTTACCGACATATCAAATGTTCCTAAACAAATTGAAGGTGAAGCTTGTAAATTTGATGTAACTCCCATTTTTTGAGCTATATCAATAACTGCTTGAGGTCCATATTCATGCATTATTGAAGAGGTCATAATATTTAGAGAGTTTGCTAATCCAAATTTTAAAGACAGTTTTAATTCATCAAAATCTGGTGAGGAGTTTTTGGGTATCCAGTCTTCTTGTAGGTTCCACTCCTCTTTATTAAAAATAACTGGAGAATTAAGGATCTTGTCACATGGTTCCATTCCTTCTTGAATAGCTAATGAATATAAAAACGGTTTGAAGGTTGATCCTACTTGTCTTTTACCTTGTAAAACATGATCGTATTGAAAATATTTGTGATTAATTCCTCCGACATACGCTTTTACATGGCCTGTATTAGGGTCCATGCTCATCACCCCTGTATGTAAAAAGAATTTATTATAAATAACAGAATCTCTTGGAGATATCAAGGTATCTATTTCTCCTTTCCAAGAAAAAAGATGTGTATTTACTTTTGTATTAAAAATATCCTCTATTTCAGACTCTGATTTTCCTTGATTTTTTAATTTTCTATATCTTTCTGATCTTTTTACCGCTTGGTTTATTAGTCCGTCTATTTGTTGTTTGCTAAAATCTATAGGATATGGAGTTCTCTTACCTTTATAAGCTTCATAGAATTCTTGTTGTAAGACTGTCATATGGTTTTTTACAGCTTGTTCCGCATGTTTTTGTGTTTTGGAATCAATAGTTGTATAAACTTTTAGTCCGTCAGTATAAAGATTGTAATGTTCTCCATTTGGTTTTTTGTGAGTTGAACACCAATACTTTAACATTTCTCTAAGTTGCTCTCTAAAGTATGTGGATGACCCCTCATTGTGTCCAGTTTTTTGAAAATCTAATTCTAGTGGTAGTACTTTTAGTGAGTCAAATTCTGTTCTTGATATCTTATTATTTTTCATCATTTGAGATAAAACTACATTTCTTCTGTTTTGAGTCCCCTCAGGGTTTCTTGTTGGATTATATAATGATGGGTTTTTTAACATTCCAACCAACATTGCGGCTTGATTTGTTGTTAGTTTTTCTACTTTAGTATTAAAGTAAATTTTTGATGCAGAAGAAATTCCTACCGCTTGATTTATCCAATCAAATCTATTAAGATACATTTCAATAATTTCGCTTTTGGAATATCTTTTTTCAAGTTCTATTGCGACTATCCATTCTTTTAATTTTTGTTTTACCCTCTCAACTCCAGAAGAAGGTTGTTTTGTAAATAACATTTTTGAAAGTTGTTGGGTAATTGTGCTTGCTCCCCCAGAACTGCTGTTTCCCGACAACGCCCCATAAGCAGCTCTAAACAAAGAACGAATATCAATTCCTGAGTGTTGTTTAAATCTAATATCCTCTGTAGAGATTAAAGCGTCAATCAAAACAGGAGAAATATCTAAATAATGAACATTTGATCTGTTTTCTTCAAAATATTCTCCTAGAATTACTTCGTCTGATGAATATACAATAGTAGATAGTTTGTTTTTTGGATTTTCTAAATCCGAAAAATAGATCATCTCAGAATCTCTCTTGCCATCTATTGGAAATTCTGTTATAGTATTAATTTTTACTAAATACATTGCGGTAATAAATACAAAAAAGGGACTTAAGCAAATAATCCAAATTAATATAATTTTTTTAATCCTCATTTTCTGTTGTTAAATAAAACGAAATATCTGAAATGCCCTCCAATTTTTCTAATTCTGTAGAGGTGTTGTCTCTCATAGCTAATTCTAAAGAAAAGGAGTGTAGTCCGTTTTGGTATATTTTTTGGGTTAATATTGTTGTTGTAAGCTCTTTAATATTACTTTTCCCTAAGCCTTTCCACTTTCCGTCATCTTCCGTTAAGTCAAAATTAATAGTGTCTGTTGAAATTAGGTTTTCTTTAAAAGAATGATGTAGAAAAAAAATAATATTCTGATACTTATAAGAAGTATTGTGTCGGATTGAAATATTAGATATTCTAACTTGTGTAGAGTCTTCTGTGGTTATATGAAACTTTATATCATCTTGATAGTTCCAACTAGAATCAGGAAAAGAATGATAGTGTATGTTTTCGCTTTCGCATGAAAAAAGAAGAATGAAAATAATTGAATATGTAAAAATGTTATTTTTCATTCTTTGTTGTTTCCTTTCTGGTATTTCTTTTTTTTCTTGTAGTTATTCTTGTTTTTGAAATTATTTTTTGATTTTGTTTTTTTGATATCTTGTTTTTTATCAAACCTATTAATATTGTCTTGGCCAACAACCTTACTATAATCTACTTTTGAAACTTCTTTTTCTGCTACAAATTCTTCTAATGATCTTGGAAGTTTTTGTTTTTTATTATCTTCTATTATTTGAAGTACTTGTTTTAATGAAAGTTCAAAGATTCCTGGTTCGTTAGACTTATAAACGTATTGTAGTTTTTTCTTAAATACGTCAATCTTTATTTGTTTAGCTTCTCCTTTTTTGGTTTTCAAAATTTGTTTTTGTTTTGGGAAATATTTTAAGCTGTCTAAATAAGAATCAAGCTCAAAATTTAAACAACATTTTAACTTTCCACATTGTCCGGAAATTTTTTGGGGATTTATGGATAGTTGTTGATACCTAGCTGAGGATGTTGAAACTGCTGGAAAATCAACCATCCAAGTGGTGCAACACAATTCTCTACCACAACTTCCAATACCCCCAACCATTGCCGCTTCTTGTCTAACTCCAATTTGCTTCATCTCTACTCTAATCCCAAAGGTTCTAGAATATTCTTTTATTAACTCTCTAAAATCTACTCGTTTTTCAGCTGTATAATAAAAAACAGCTTTTGATTTATCTCCCTGAAACTCTACATCAACTAGTTTCATTTCAAGTTTATGGTTGTTGATTATTTCTTTTGCTTTTTTAAGAGTTGGTTGTTCTAAATCAATCGCTGATTCATATTTTGATAAATCTGTGTCTTTAGCGAGTCGATATATTTTTTTTAGTGGGTTGGTTTTTATGTTTATTTTTTTTCTTTTTATTTGATAATAAACAATTTCTCCAATCAATGTAATTTTACCAATATCATGACCCGAATTTCCTTCAACAGCAACAAAATCTCCTTCAGAAATACTTAGATTATCTTTATTCTCAAAATATTCCTTTCTGTTCATTTTAAACTGAATCTCCACTAAATTTTTATTAGAATTGCTTTTTGCGTCTTCTACATTTGCAAGCCAGTTAAAAACTGAACTTGCTGCTGACCCCCTTTTTTCAGAAACCTTACATGTACTACAACCTCCTCCTGTTCCGCATCCCATGATTATTAATTTTATTCTACAAATTTACGATTTACTTTTAACAGTATCATTAATTGTAGTGAAAGTTCGTAAAATATGATTTTTGAGTTAGCATTTCGTTCTATATTTTTTATAGACTCTTCCATTTTTTCACTTATTTCTGAAATATTTCCTTCATGAATAAATGGGTGGAATTTTGATAAAAACTTTTTTTCGTTTTCTGTAATATTTAGTGTGTTTGGATCAGAAAAATGAATAATTAAGCAGTTTCTAACCATTTTTAATGAATATTTTAAAAAAACGGATTGATTTCTTCTTCCTTTTTTAGTTCTTTCATTTACCCATTTTACAATTTCCTGAATATTTGCCGAATAACATAATCTCATCCATATTTGGAAATCATCAAAATTATCATCTGTAATAATGTCAGATTCTAAAACATGAATAGCGTCTCCCAAATTACCATCAGAATAAATAAGTGATTTTTCTAATTTTATAACTCCTTTTTCTGGGAATTTATTTTGTAGTATTTCTGTTTTTTCTTTAGAGGAGTAGTTTTTTATTTTTAGAATTTGTAATCTTGAAAGTATTGTGTTTAATAGTAGTTCAGAGTTTTCTGAAACCAATAGAAATATCGTTTTTTGTGGTGGCTCTTCTAACAATTTTAAAAGTTTGTTGGATGTAACAGTTTGCATCTTTTCTGGAATCCAAATTATCACAACTCTATATTCTGATTCGTAATGTTTTAGTGATAGTTTTTTATGTAAATTATCTGATTCTTGTGTGTAAATGTATCCTGTTTTTCCTGTTTTATTTTCAGAAGAAAAAATATCAAACCAATTGTGTAAATTTAAATAGGGGTTATTTAGAACTTCTTGTCTCCATTCTTTTGTAAAATTATCGCTTACAGCTTTTTTGATTCCGTTAATTGATAAAACTGGGAAAACTAAATGTAGGTCTGGGTGAATTAACTTATTGTGCTTCATGCAAGATTGGCATTCCCCACAAGAATCTAAAGTTGTTTTATTTGTGCAATTTATGTATTGAGCAAAAGCAATAGCGATAGCTAATTTTGGTCCACCCGATTTACCTAAAAATAATTGCGAATGACTTAGTCGGTTATTTTCTACCGAATTAATTAGTTGTTTTTTTAACTCGGTATTTCCTATGATGTCTTTGAATTTCATAAATATGTATCCGTCAAAATTACTATTTTTTAGGAATTTGTTCGATTGATTTTTTACTTTGTTTATTTTTGCAAAGTGAAAAACTTATTAAATCAAAATTTCAAAGGAAAAAGAGTGCTTGTTAGGGTAGATTTTAATGTTCCTTTAGATGAGGATTTTAATATTATAGACGACAGTAGAATAAAAGCTGCTTTACCTACTTTAAATAAATTAATTCAGGATAAAGCAAAGATTATTTTAATGTCTCATTTAGGAAGGCCAAAGGGGGTTGAATCAAAATTTTCATTATCTCATATTGTTGATTACTTACGGTCTATTTTAGAGGTAAATGTATCTTTTTCTGAAAATTGTATTGGTGAAAAAGTAATGAATTCTATAAAGGATTTGAAAAATGGAGAGGTTTTACTTTTAGAAAATTTAAGGTTTCATAAAGAAGAAAAATCTGGGGATTACAATTTTGCTAAACAACTTTCTAATCATGCTGATGTATATGTAAATGATGCTTTTGGCGCTGCACACAGGTCTCATGCTTCCACATCTATTATTGCTCAGTTTTTCCCTAAGGAAAAATATTTTGGACTACTCTTAAAAAATGAAGTTGAGAGTTTAGAAAAAGCTCTAAACTCTCCTAAAAAACCATTTACAGCAATAATTGGTGGGTCTAAAATTTCTGGTAAGATTGATGTAATAACTTCTTTGTTAGATAAGGTAGATAATTTAATTATTGGTGGTGGGATGGCGTATACTTTTGCAAAAGCAATGGGTGGAAATATTGGTAATTCTTTGATAGAGCTTGATAAAATTGATTTAGCAAAATCAATTATTAATAAAGTGAAAAATAAAGATGTAAAATTGCTTTTACCAATAGATTCGGTGAATGCAAGTGTTTTTAGTAATGACTCAAGCGTCTGTTTTTCTAAAATTACAGATGTTCAGGATGGATATATGGGTTTAGATATTGGAGAAGAAAGTACACGTCTTTTTTCAGAAGTAATTGAAAGATCTAAAACAATAATATGGAATGGGCCTATGGGGGTTTTTGAGATGAGTAATTTTGAAAAAGGGACTAAAAAAATAGGAGAATCTATTTGTAAGTCAACAAAAAATGGGGCTTTTTCTTTAGTTGGTGGTGGGGATTCAGTAGCTGCTATTAAGAAATTTGGAATGCAAAATCAGGTAAGTTATATTTCAACTGGTGGTGGAGCAATGTTAGAATATTTAGAAGGAAAAGATCTTCCTGGTGTAAAAGCTATTATTAATTAGGGTCTAATTCTTGCTTTAGTTCGTTGGTCTTATTATTAAGAATATTTTGAGATTCTGGATTATTCTTAATTTTTTCTTTTATTATCGGAATAACTGTTGGAATTATATTCTCAACTAAAGGGTAAAGTTTAGATTCTTCTTTCTGTTTTTTTGGTATTGTTGTATTAAAACTTTGTTCTAAATGATTAATTTCAAGCAAAACAAACGAAATTATCAAAATCGCTTTTATGCTTCCAAATAACAATCCTAGAGTTTTGTTTATTAAATTAAGTTGTATTATTTTCACAAATTTATGAATTATAATGCCCGCTAATTTTAAGGAGAGGTAAATAGTTGTAAAAACTAAAGCAAAGGAAATAATAGCGTTATATTCTTCTGTTTTTGGAAAGTTGTAATTTAGTTGTTGTTCAACATAAACTGAAAAATAACTAGCAACATATATTCCAGATATAAGAGATATTATTGATATCAGTTCTTTTATTAAACCGTTAACAAAACCTTTAAAAGCTGCAATGAGAACTAAAATTATAATAATTATATCTATAAAATTCATGCTGTAAAGGTAGTATTTTAATACTTTAGCAATATGGAAGATATAGAAAAAAAATGGAGTGATTTAATTGTGTTGTTACAAGATGATTTTGATGAAGAGCTTAATTTAAAATCTATTTTGTTTTTGATTGGAGTACAAGAATTAGGGCAGGGAATAAGAGATTTTGATAAAGAGGAGAAAACTTATTTATTACATATTGCTACATGTAAATTACTTTGTTCTTTCGGATATTATAGATTTAAAAATATAGATGAAGATGGTTGGCCACATTATGAGGTTTTAAAAGATTTAGAAAAATTAAACCCTAGCTCTCAAGAAATACTTATGAAAAAATCAATAATAAATTACTTTAAGTAATTATGGTACTAGTACCGCTTCTATTGTTACTTGTTCTGTTTTTCCTGTTAATAATCTGATAATACCACTTCCTTCATAGGTATCGTTTCCGGAAGTTTTACTTACAGTTACATCTAAAATAGCTTCGTACTTATAAACAAATTCCGCTCGTCCGATTGCGTCTGTTTCTTTTGTTTGTGTTAAATTACTAATGGGGTCGGTTCCTGGTGATGAGTTTGGTTGGTCTAATACTACTGTTACTCCACTCATTGGGTCTCCATTTGAGTTTACTACTTTAATTATTCCTATTGTATCTTTTTCTTTTTCGCAGGATGTAAAAACTGTGGAAACTAAAAAAACTGCTAATAATATTGATGATATTTTAAGGATTGTCTTTTTCATGATTTATTAAAAATATTGTTTTACTTTGTAATCTGAATAATAAAGCAAATATAAGTAATTATTTAAGATGTTAGAAAAAGTAAACAAACTAGTTGAAAAAGTAAATGGATTTACTCCTAATTCTGAAGAAGAGTTAAACAATTTTAGAATTGAGTATTTAGGGAAAAAAGGATTGTTAAATGATTTGTTTTCTGCTTTTAAGGAAGTTCCTTCAGATCAGAAAAAAGATTTTGGAGCTGCTATAAATAATTTAAAGATTTTAGTTCAAAACAAAATAGAGGAGTATAAAGATAGTTTTGAAGTAGAAACTGAAAACTCTGAAATTGATTTAAGCAAGCCTGTATCTTTAGATAATTTGGGAAGTCGTCATCCAATTTCTCTTATTAGAAACGAGATTGTCGATATTTTTAATCGTATTGGGTTTACTATTAGTGAAGGTCCTGAAATTGAAGATGATTGGCATAATTTTTCTGCATTGAATTTACCTAAGGAACATCCCGCTAGAGATATGCAGGACACCTTTTTTATACAAACTGATCCAGATGTTTTACTAAGAACACATACCTCATCTGTTCAAGTGAGGTATATGAATGAAAACAATCCGCCAATCCGTACTCTTTCTCCTGGAAGGGTGTATCGAAATGAGGCTATTTCTGCTCGTGCTCATTGTATTTTCCACCAAGTGGAGGGGTTGTATATTGATGAAAATGTAAGTTTTGCTGATTTGAAACAATGTCTTCTTTATTTTGCAAAAGAGATGTTTGGAGAAAAAACAAAAATACGATTAAGGCCTTCTTATTTCCCCTTTACAGAGCCTTCTGCTGAGGTAGATGTAAGTTGTAATATTTGTAGTGGAAAGGGGTGTAATGTGTGTAAAAACACGGGTTACTTGGAAATTTTAGGTTGTGGTATGGTAGACCCGAATGTGTTGGAAAACTGTGGTATTGACTCTAAAAAATACAGTGGTTATGCTTTTGGTATGGGAATAGAGAGAATTGCTATGCTAAAATATGGAGTAAATGACTTACGTTTGTTTTTTGAAAATGATGTTCGCTTTTTAAAACAATTCTCTTCTTTATAATTTCTTATTCAATCTCTTCAAAATCTATTTTTGATAAATCTCCTGTTTTTGTTTCTAGAAGATAATATGTGTGCCAATAAGTATCATTACTTGTACTACTATTATGTTTTTTTCTATTACTTGATATCTACCTATTTCGTTGTCTGTTTCAACATTTCCACAAGAAAATAATAATGGAATAAGTAGGATTAAGAAAAATATCTTTTTATTTAAATTTCCAATCATAGGTGTGTAGGTTTTCTACTGAGTGCCTTAGTAAATCAATTGCTCCTCTAACATCCTTTTTATGTACCATTTCAATTACTTGGTGTATGTGCCGAGTTGGTATAGAAACCGCCCCAGCAATACTTCCTCCTGGGTTCATTCTTTGTATTCCAGCTGTGTCTGTTCCTCCTGCTGGCAAAATTTCTAATTGTGTTTTTATTTTTTTATTTTTAGCAATTTCTTTCATATAAGATACCATTCTGTAATCACATACGGTAGAGGAGTCCATTACTTTTATACAAGCCCCATCGCCAAGAGCAGAAACTTGTTCTTGTTTGGTGCTTCCAGGAGTATCCCAAGCAATAGTGGTATCTAATCCAAAACCAAAGTCTGGGTTAATGTCCATTGAGGATACATTTGCTCCTCTAATTCCAATTTCCTCTTGTACGGTAAATACTCCATATACATCATAATTCGGTTTCTTTTTCATCTCACGGAACATTTCAATTAAAATAAAAACCGAAACTCTATTGTCTAAAGATTTACAATTCAAACAATCCCCCATTTCAATCAATTCTCTTTCTCTTGTTATGGTGTCTCCAACGGAAACAATTTTATCCAACTCTTTTTTTGGTCTTCCAGTATCTATAAAGTAATCTTTAATAGTGGGTACTTTTGCTCTATCTGCTGCATTCATTAAATGAATTGGTTTAGATCCCATTACTCCTATTACATCTTTTTTCCCGTGAATTATCACTCTTTGTGCGGTTAGTGTTTTTGGATCGAATCCTCCAAGGGTATGAAAGTATATAAATCCATTGTCATCAATATGGGTGACGATAAATCCAATCTCATCCATATGAGCAGCTATCATAACTTTTTTGTTCTCTTTCCCTTTTTTAATTGCAACAACATTTCCCATGTTGTCAATTTTTATTTCATCTACTAAAGATTTTACTTCTCTAAGTACAATTTCTCTTACTCTTTGTTCGTGCCCAGGAGCTCCCGCTACCTCACAAATCTCTGCTAATAGTTTTGTATTGATCATTTTACCTTACTTAATTTCATCATATTTGTCATACCTCTTTCTTCAGCTGGCATACTAGCTATATTTATTACTTTATCTCCTCTTTTTACGTATTTGTCTTTTTTAAGGATGTTTTTAGTTTCTAAAACCGTATCATCTGTTGTTTTACCTCCTTCATAATAAAAAGCTTTTACCCCCCAAACCAAACTAAGTGTGTTTAGTATTGTGTGTTGATTTGTAAATGCATAAATATATGCTTTTGGCCTATAACTAGATGTTTTTATGGAGTTATATCCTGAATAAGTTGCGGTAATTATAGCTTGTGCGTTTACATTGTCCGAAATCTGACAAGCGTTCGCACAAATTGCGTTAGAAATATATCTTTCGTTTAATACAATTTTTCTTTCTGGATCGTTTTTAGAAATATTATGTCTGCTTTTTTCTACATCTTTAATAACCTTTCTCATAGTGTCAATAACTCTGATTGGGTGTATTCCAATTGAGGTTTCTCCGCTAAGCATCATTGCGTCTGCTCCATCAATTACTGAGTTTGCAACATCATTTACTTCCGCTCTGGTGGCGGAAATATTATCTGTCATACTTTCTAACATTTGAGTAGCTATGACTACTGGTTTCGATTGTTTAATACATTTTTGTACAATCATTTTTTGAAAAACTGGAACCTTGTGTAATGGAACCTCTACTCCTAAATCTCCTCTTGCTACCATAATTGCGTCAGATGCTAAAATAATGTTTTCAATATCGTTTATTGCTTCTGGTTTTTCAATTTTTGCAATTACTAACGCTTGGGATTTTTTATGTCTTTTTATAATGGTTTTTAGTTTTTTTACATCTTCTGCTGATCTAACAAAAGAAAGTCCAATCCACTCAATTTTTTGTTCTAAAAGAAAATTAAGATCTATCTTGTCTTTTTTTGTTAAGCAGGGTAATGAAATATCAGTGTTTGGTAGGTTTACTCCCTTATTTGATTTTAACAGGCCTCCAAAAACTACTTTTAGTTTTACTCTGTTTTTTCCATTACTGTTTTCTACTAATAAAGATAATTTTCCATCATCTAAAAGAACTCTATCTCCTTTTTTTACGTCTTTTGCAAAGTTGGAATAACTAATAAAAATATCGTTAGGTTGTTTTTGGGTTGTGTTAAAGTAAATATAAGATCCTTTTTTTAATTTTATCGGTTTTTCAAAATTTCCAACTCTAATTTTCGGTCCTTGTAAATCTGCTAAAATAGCTGTGTGTGTATTAATCTGTTTATTTACTTCTTTTATATTGTCAATAATTTCTTTTGCTTCTGAATGAGACACATGAGAGAAGTTAATTCTACACACATTTACCCCTCTTTGTATTATTTTCCTTAACATCTCTTTTGAAGATGTAGAGGGGCCTATTGTAGCTATTATTT